>Ga0222712_10000175_pt1 | contig 92631 bp, 100 predicted proteins | sample C33_657DmetaG_FD_165043 | JGI IMG/M metagenome (GOLD analysis project Ga0222712, IMG submission 165043) | Estuarine water microbial communities from San Francisco Bay, California, United States - C33_657D | ecosystem: Environmental > Aquatic > Marine > Unclassified | place: USA: California... | reverse complement strand
GCGTATGCTATTGGAGGTGCCTGTTTGAGGAGGACACCGATATGGGTGAATATGACCCACAAGAGCACACTATCTTTATATACTATAAGAATATAGACAACGTTAAAGAGTTATTACAAACAATCATCCACGAATGGACACACTCGCTACAACCCCTTACATCTAAGTGGAAGGAGTACAATGAGGTAGCATATAGCAGAAACCCCTTCGAAAGAGCAGCATATTCATCGGAGAAGCTATATAGTGATATGTGGAGGGACATTAAACCAAAATTAAATAAATAAACATATGGAAGAAGCAATATTAGTATTAGAGAAAGCGGAGGCGGTCCTAATGAAACGCATTCGTGCTATGAAAGATGGTAGCCCCAAATGGGCCGCATCGGCTAGGTTAAATGAGATTAGAGATGCATTGAAGTTGATTAAAGCCCACAATAGAGTGGAGGCGGCATAATCGTATCGGACACCCTTAATAAAAATAAAATCAGCAAAGCATATGAATACACATATAGTAGTAGATACATATACAGATATAGAGAAGATAGAAGCCCTACATAGACAAAGAGAAACTGTAATGGCTGACCCACAATTCCAAAAGTGGTATAAGCAGTATAACGTAGGTAGACTACATACCAATAGAGAGTTAGTACACAATGCTAACAACCTAATGAGCCAATGGAGTGGAGTAGATAGAAACTCTAACCCACTCATTCGAATACTCCGCAGATTGCATGCCATGTAAGTATAGAGTACAACACTCAATCCCCTAAGAGCCCGTAGCCGAAATGCTATGGGCTTTTTTTATGCTCATTCGCATTTACATTTGTAAATTTACATTTGTATATTCGTATATCCACATATGCGATAGACCCCCCTAACTGAATTTCATGTAACCCAACGAATTCGAGCACGTGCAAACCCGGTCGGGTACGCTTAAATACCGAGCCCGGTTTTTTCGCTATGGGAAGCAATTTTGATATAAGTGTTAACACACTAATGCGGCATATAGCTGAAATATATTTAGTTAAGTGATATTTATAATAAAGAATTCCATATGCTTAGACAAGATACATATGTAAGAATATCGGAGGAGTTTGGAACTGCGGTTGGAATGGCAAGAGGTTTGGAACTGTGGGATGCTTCAACTCATAAGATAACGGATGATATGAGATGTAACGAATTGATATACCACACTATTGAGGATGGTTCTTATCAGAAGGTTCGTAGAGAGGTTCTTCGTTTAGAAAGGATAGCTCGTAAGGGAATTAAAGAATTAACTATATATAAGAAAGCAATTAAAGGTGATAGTAGAACTACAACAAAACCAAAGAAGGTACTCCAAAACCGATAACGTATATACGATATCTGCTAAAGAAGGAATACCGCCAGTTACTATCCAAGTCTTAGAAGATGATTTGGAGATAGAAGGTATCCTACCTTTTGATATTAGAGGAGTAATTATTTATTTAAGAAATTACAATAGGTATATAGCATCGGAGGAATTGGTACAAACACTTGCGGAAGTGGTTTCTATAAACCCCCACTACACATATAAGGAACACTCTAAGGTATTAGGTGCTACAATCGGAAGAACAATCCCTATCATACCAATAGATACTCTAAAGATATTAGAGGAAATAGAGAAACAAAAGGGTAAGATTCCTTTTTCAGGAGTTAAGGATGTAGAATGGGAAATCAATGGAGGAGATACTTCAGGACTTATTAAGCAGATTATATGGACACTATCCCCTAATGCTCCTAAACCATTAGATACCTATAAGGTATTTGATTTAAATCTTTCCGCAGATTACTCAATAGATAAGATACCCGTAGAACCATTAGATAAGGATGCAAGAATACCTGAAGATAAACTGGCTAATAATCTAAAGGTAATCAATGATAGGTTAACTCAATTGAATTCCGATTTTCAAACCATTAAGGATATATTCTACTTTGGGAAGATTACACCTACTTCAACAACTAAATATACTACTCTTGCCGCAGCAGATTCGGGAGATGATATATCCGTTCAAGTGGTGAATAAATCTTCTACTTTGGTAGATAAGAAACCCCTCGTATCCACATCCGTTGCCGATGCCGCTCAAAAGAAAGCAGATGATTTGGCACAAAAGGTAGAGCAGGCTCAAACGGATTTACAACAAAAGATTAACCAAACGGAAAATACTATTAAAACCGCACAAGCGGGCGATACCGCAGCTCAATCCGAACTAAGAAGGCAGTTACTCCAAGCACAACAAAATCTAACGAATACAAACGCTTCTCTATTACAAAGATTAAAAGCGAAAGGAATTGATATATAATAGTATATGCTTAAACGATTCGCAGATATATCACTCTATGTAACTCTATTACCATTGCTAATAGGAGTTGCTTTATTGGTGGTTTTATACTTTCTTATACGTTTTCCCATATGGTGGATACAAAGAGCGTTTAAGACGAGGAAAAGATGGTTTAAAGTGTAACTATCAATAGGGATAACAAAAAATTTTCTTTTTTAAAAACGACCGGGCCCCCTACCCCCACCCCCAAAAATAAATTTGTAAATTTCAATAATTATTAGTATATTGTAGGTTATGAATATTACAGTCTTAGATAAATTGGAAAAGGGATGGATATCTTTGGAGTGGAAAACATATCTTCCTAAGACTAGATTATCTAAACAAAACCTTTCAGAATTGGTTGATAAGTTGGATAACTGGAAATCAAATCGTAAGTGTAGGGAAATAATACTGATTAAGTATAAATCTATGCCAGCATATATAACTCTAAAGAGAGAGGATTTTAATTCTATGGGTAAATGGTTGATGAATAGGTTAACTGAATTAGAGATGTACGAAGAATGTGCTAAATTACATTCTATAAAAAATAAGTTATAATATGCAAAATGATTATAAAATACTAACTATTCCGAAATTTTTAGAAAAGGATGAGTGTGATTTGTTGATAAACAATTATAACATTGATTCGGAATTAAGTAATGCGGAAGTATATCACCCTGATAATATTCAAAGAAAAAAAGAAACGAGAAAATCTAAGGTTTCTTTTGTAGAAGATATTGGAATAGTGGGTAATAAAATTTTAGATAAAGTCAAAGAGCATGTTGAGAATATAAAAGGATATGAACCATCTTTGGATACCTTTCAGTTTACAAAATATGAAAAAGGCGATTTCTTTGATTGGCATGCCGATTCAAATGATACGGTATTTAAAGATAGATTTTATACAATAGTCCTGCAATTGAATGATGAATATATGGATGGTGAGTTTCAACTTTTAACAAATAAAGAAATTACATTAGAAAAAGGAGTAGGAAATCTATTTATATTTCCTTCGGAAGTGGTACATAGGGTTAAACCAATAACTTCAGGTATAAGATACTCTTTAGTAAATTGGTTGAAATTAAAACAAATAAAAAATATTAAAAAAACTTTATTATAAAATGGGATTTGATTTAATAGAAATATTAAAAGCTTGGGTAACAGCAGAAAACCCAAATAAAATGCAAAAAGAATTAGCAGAACTTAGGCTGAATATTTGTATGGGATGTGATATGCGTAAGGAAATAATTCATAATAAAAAATGGTCTGCTTTATGTGGTAAGTGTGGATGTCCTCTATCAAAAAAAATATTTACAGACCAATATGGTAGTTGTCCATTGGATAAATGGAATATAGTGGAAGAGCCATATGTAAAATCTCTTACCTTAAAAAGTAAAAAACAAAAAACAACTATTTAGATATGGAAAAAATTACGTTTGAAGATGGGATATTTGTCTATAAGACAAAAATAGATTCATATGATTTTCAAAAATTAGTTTTAAAAGAATGTGAAGATTATCTAATAAATAGTTATGCAAGGAGGGATAATTATTCTTTTTTCGGTGGCGACTTTTTTGATTTAGAAAAAGATTTTATTCCAAATAATTTTATGGAGCAAGCTGTAAAACTTTGTTTAGCGGAATGTGCATCTTTAGCAAAAACGAATAAAATGAATTTTAATATAATCAAATTTGGGTGTTGGATAAATGTTGTTAGAAAGGGAAAACCAAAACAAACTAATTTCAAAAAAAATGAGGAAGTATCCCTACATAATCATGTAGATTTACAAAAAAAAGATGGATTGTTTTATCCAAATTACACATTTGTATATTATTTGCAGATGCCTGATAATTTAGAAAACAATGAGGGTACATTGATTATTGGGGGTAAAGAAGGTAAAAGATATTATATAATGCCGGAAGTATGTGACCTGATTGTTATGGATGGAACATTAGAGCATTCTCCAAATAATTCGCCTAATTCTACTAAAGATAGAATAGTAATAGCCGGTAATGTTGGGTTTGAATATGTAAAAGAAAAAGTAAGTTTAATTTAAAATATTAATATTTATAACAAAAAGAAATAACTGATGAAAGCCGTAATAATTGGAACTGACTTTGTTAAAGATAACAATGGTAACTTAAAAATTGTAGAAACAAATACTAATGTAGATGTGCATAATATAATTGTGCCTGATTTAGATTGGGTATCTTTTAAACAATTTTTAATAGATAACTCTATATCTAAATTACATTTTATTTATACAGATGGTAATTTCATAAATACAGAAAGAGCCACAAGATTCGATACGCATATTCCAAAACTAACTTTAAAAGATAAATTGGAAGAGGTTGCAAACGAAATTGGTGGTACATTTACCGCATATGAAGTTGCAAAAAATTCAATAACAGTTCCATATGTAGAAGATGCAGATGATACTTTAATATTAAGAACATCATATGATACAACAGCTATTATTGATGAAAGTTATGCAAAAGATAAAGTGAATTTTCATAGAGCAGTTTCTAATCAATCTTTTTCAACAAAAATATATTATAACTCATCAACCGATACAAGTCTTAATGTAGATAATTTGATAGAATTACATTTAACAGATGGAGATGCTCCAAACTATATTGTAAAGACTAGATATCCAAATACGGATTATGTACAATATCCAAAATTATATAAAGTAAATTCTTTAGAAGATTTAGCAACATTAAAAGCTTCGTTAACATCTTTAGAGTATTTAGAAGAGTTTCACTCAAATACTGATAATGTGGTTGAAGAAAAAATGGGTGTTATCAGAAGTTTAGATATTATATATGGTTCTACATTAAATTGTTTACATTTGGGTTCATATATAATGACATCACCTATTAAAGCTAATAGTTGGGATACATTATATAATTCTAATGGTTTAATGAATCAGGAAGCAAGACCTTTATGGATTAGTAAATCGCCTAACCAAAGAATGGGTATTTCATACATTTTTGATGATGATACTAAGATATTATACGCAGATGGTTCAATGAAATTTCCGAATCAAGTACTTGAAAATGATGTTTTAAAAACAGTTACATTACCTTGGGTGCCGGCAAATGATATATCGGAAACAGGCGAACCATTGTATATACCAACTGTAAATTCTGGAAGTTTTGCCGAAGATTTAACTACGTTTGGTATAACAGGCACTACAATAGTTAATTTAGTTAGTGAAACTAAGGAATCTTTAATGATAAAAGTAACTCTAGAAAATGGGTTGATTTATGAAGATTTGCCACATAGTGATATGTTAATAGAAGAATATGATACTCTTAGAACAATTTTCTCTCATACAAATGAATTTAGAGTAAATGATTCCATTGTGTTTTATGATTATAATAATAATACATTGGTTAAATCTAAAATAACAAATTTAGAAGTGGTATATGCAAATAGAAAAGTATATGATATAGATGTGGAAGAGAATGATTTGTTTTTACCTTTAGCAGATGAAAATTTAGGATTATCGTTTATCCAACACAATCCATGCTATGGTTGGTGTTGGACGAGCTCATGTGCTTATTATTACTGTAATAGTTGCTCTTTTTGCTATGGCCCAATACCTAAACTATAATATAAATAATTTAATAAAATGAAACCAAAAATCATATCATCAGAAGTAGTATTAACAAGCTCATCTACAAATTCTAGCATAGCAACTATAATGCAAGAAGTTGCATCTATTATATATACGGATGTTACTCAATAAATAATTTAATTTAATTAGTTATGAATCGAGTCGAGCTATATGATACATATGGGTATGAAAACTTTATATCCGATAGTGAACAATTAACTTTTTTAAATTGGATAAAAGAAAATGAGTTTATTTTTCCTGTAAATGAATCAAAATCATCACCATATGGTTCTAGAAAGTATTTGGTTATAAAAGAATTTCATACTAATATATTTGAGTTAGTTAGTTCTATAAAAAATAGAATAATAAATTTAGAAAAAATTAATGAATGGGTTACAGAACCAAATTTTGAAGATGGTATTGGTATAAATAAAGCCGGCGGTAATATCCATCTACATAGTGACCCAAATTTAGAAGGTTATACACACATTAGATATAATGTAATAATATCGTATCCAAACGAAGGCGGTCATTCAATTTATAATGGAAAAATAAACGAGCTTAAAGAAAAAATGGTTTGGAGGTGTGTTGCGGGAAAAGTAATGCATGGTTCTACGCCTGTTATTGGTGATAAACCTAGAATAACTTTAAGTTTGGGGTTTCAAATAAAAAATAAAATTAAAAACGCAAAAAGTTTAATTTAATATGATTATAAATGATAAAGTTGCATTTATTCCAATACCTAAAAATGCTTCTTGGTCTGTAGAGGAATCCTGTATATTTTATGGTTTTGATTTAAAGTTCCCAAATACTTTATGGGAAAATTCGATTAGGTCTAATATCAGAATGAAAAATAAAAGAAATCACATACATTCTAAACTTCATTCTTTAATAGCTAGCTTTGGTTCTGATTTTGAATTTGTTTCAATAATAAGAGATTCTACCGATAGGTTTATATCCGCTTGGAGATTTTTTATAGCTGGTATGTGTGAACTACATCCGGATGAAGAAACTATTTATCATTTAACAAATATAGATAATTCGTTTGTAATTGATTTTATTAAAAAAAACTATTCGGAATATACAAACATTTATTCCTCTCAAGATATTAGAAAATCTTTCTTTGAAAAATTATTAATCGATTTAGGGTTTAAGCAAAAATATTTGACTAATGAGGCGTTCAATGATAGATTTCAAATTCACACATTTGGATTATCATCACAATATCATTGGATTCTAAACGATAGAGTAAAAGTTAAAACATTTGATTTTGATAAATTGTATGAATTTGAATCATATATGTCTAATAAATTTAATGTTGATTTTAAATTAATGCATGTAAATCAAAATTCAATAACTTCTAAAGTAAAGAGAACACCGGAGTTAGTAGAGTTTGTTAATAAGTATATTGATGGTTCTATTAAAAATAACTTATCAATCATATAGTGTATGAAATTATTTACATATGGTGATAGCTGGACAGAAGGAGTTGGTGGGAATATTAGAGAAGAAGATACTACCAATATTCCCGAAGAAAAAACAAAAATAAGACAAAAATATTGTTGGCCAAAATACCTGTCTGAATCGCTTGGTTGTGAGGTTAAAAATAATGGAGTTGGTGGTTTCTCAAATAATGCAATATTTAATACAATTTTTTATCAACTGAAAAATGAAATTATCACCAAAGATGATTTTGTTGTTGTTATGTGGTCATCATCGTTAAGAGACCCCTTACCTTTTTTTCACAATGAAGATGATTTTTTTATATGGGGTAAACGATATAAAAGTAAGGGACATATTTTTAAAAATATATTTGATGGAATAAGTGGAGATAGTGTAAAATATAACAAAGCAGAGAAAAATTTTAGAAATTACTACATAGCTAATTTATTTAATGATGCATACTACGATATAGTGAATCAAAACTATATTCTTCATCTTCAGTTTATGTTCAAAGAGTTAGGAATTAGATATCTTTTTTGTGATGCGTTTGATACTATGATTAGTAAAAATATAGATACATTGATTAATAAAACCAATTTAATAGGTATCAATCGATATTGGGGTTATCAAACCAAAACAATGGCTGACTTACTAATAGATACTAAACAAAATGATGTATGGGAAGATAATGAGTCTTGGTCGGATATTGTGGGTAAACACCCAAATAGTAATGGATATAAATTTATTGCGGATGAATTATTTAGTTTCATAGATAATAATAATTTATTAAATTACGATGCAGTAAAAAAATCACATCTAATATGAACTATACAATAAATAATTTTTTTAATGATGATGAATGTTCTTATTTTCTAAAAAAAGCATTAGAAATAGGAGTACCATTTAATTATAATCCAAATGAAAATTGGGATTGTAGAAGAATTTATGATGAGGAATTGAAGCTAAAAGTATATAAAATATTAGAAAGTAAATATAAAGCGGGGGATTGGAATTTATGGATGGATTTTGAATCTTTAAAAGTAAAAAGTATAAACGTAAGTTTAACTGCATACTATGATGGAAGATATTTAAATTTACATAAAGATTCCAGTAGTTCTTTAACAATTGTTATAACTTTAAATGATGAGTATGAAGATGGAAGATTTGCTATAACAAATAAGGTTAGTAACAACTATCATTTTGAAAATTTAAATAATATAAAACTTATAAAACTTTCTAAAGGAGATGGTATATCTTTTATAGGAAATGAAATTTTTCACGGTGTTTTGCCTGTGACCAAAGGTGAACGATATGCTTTAAATATTTGGTTATCGGAGGAAGAAAATAGATTTATACCTATGAAAAAAGAAAAATCTTTTTTATGAAAATATTAATAATAGCCTTACCAAGAACAGGCTCAACATCTTTGATGTATAGGTTGGCAAATGAAAAAAATTTAAAACCATTCTTTGAACCATTTGATGGAACTAATAGAGTTATTTATAATAATCAAAATAATTCAGTTGTTAAAACGATAATTTCTCACCACCCCAATAATTTAGAATTAGCAAAATCATTTGATGAAGTTATACTTTTAAGTAGAAAAAATTTAAAAGAGTTGATAGAATCTCATTCATATCAAACTTATTTTTCAAAAGTAGAGGGGTATAATTCTAATAATAAATATTGCTATAAACAACCGCCAAAAAATATTATAGATTTATGCACAAGTGATATCTTTAAATGGATTAAAGAAATAGAAACACTATCAAAGATATTAAATATTGAAATTCAATACTATGAAAATTTATTTGATATAAATAGTTATAATCGTTTAAGAATTAAAAATGAAGAATCTAAATTAATTTAAAAATGTTTATTTATTCTATTGGATGTTCAGTTACTTATGGTTATGGGGTAAATAAACAAAATTCATATCCATCATTATTAAAAAGTTATTTTAATTGTGATATTACAAATTCTTCAAAATGTAGCGTTGGCAATGATTGGATATTGCATACTGCGTTAGAAGATTTACTAAAATTAAAATCTAATCCAGATTTAGTAATATTACAATGGTCCGGACCATCTAGAAGAACTCATTGTGATATTGATGGAAGTGAACGTTTAGTTACTCCTTACGATTGGACTGAATTATTTCCAAAATTTGAACCTATGGCTAGTAAACACACTTTACATTATATGTTCTTATTACAAAATTTTTTAGAAAATAATAAAATTAATTATTTCTTTTTTAATTATATGGATTTAGATATTAGCGTAAAAAATTTATCAGTATATTCGGAAATAAATTGGGATAAATCTTTATTAATTAATAAAGAACATATGATAAAAAATAAATATTCAATAGATTCGATTGGGCACCCAAATGTAAAAGGCCATTACTATATAGCAAATGAAATATTGAAAAAAATGGGAATAAATGAATCTGCATATTCTAATATTTTAAATAATTTAATTTAATGAAAATATACATACATCATTATTATAATAAATCTATTTTTTATAAATTAGCGCATAATACTACAAATAGAATCTTTGATATAAAAGATAATAATGAGGGAAGTATATTTTGTAAGTACAATAATACAAAATTAGAATTCATTTTTAAGCAAGAGATGAGTTTTGAAGAAGATGGTATCCATATATTAGATTATTTTGCGGCATTTTCATATGGGAAAAATGACCCAAAAATAGGTGCTATTCTGCCAGATATGCAGTATATGGAAAGAGAAACTCAACAAATTTTAAAAATATTTATAAATTTATTAAAAAATTGTCCAAAAAATCAAAAATGGATAATAACATATTTTAGAACTGAAAAAATATTACAAACTAAAGATGTTAATTACTTTGATGAAAAATGGTTAGAAATAGAATCTTTGATATCTCAATTGAGTCAGCATCATATAATTACAGATAATTTTTTTTTAAACGAATCGATAAAACAGCAGTACCCAAATTTTTATTATGTATTAACAAACACAATATTTCAATGGAATACAAATTGGAATGTTAGATGGTATTATGAGTTTAAGCAAGTATATGATAAATTAAACTTTGATTATGATTTAATGTACAGTATTAAGAATCATAAAATAAACAGAATTAATATTATAAATGAATTAAGTAAATTAAAAAATGATAGGTTGTATTTACAACATACAAATGCTTTACAAAATCAAGCATATGAAAAGTATTCTCCAAAAATAACTCATATAAAAACCAATTCTATATATGGTGAAAAAGATTTTGATGATATTAGTTATATAGCAAATCACCAAGGATATATGGATGTATTTTTTAGAGTTCTTCCAAAATCCAAAATGCAAATATTATGCGAAAGTTGGTCTTGGAGTGATAGAGATTTTACATCACAATATCTTTCAGAAAAAACATTAAGCTTGCTATTAGCTTCGATACCTTTTGTTTCAACGCATAATTATCCGTTAGATATAGTTCAATCTATGTTAGGTGTAAGACCGCATCCTTTTTATAAAGAATCTAAGGAATTTAGAGCAAACTCAAAAATGTTTGCATGTTTTATTAAAGATTTTTTACATAATTTTGATGAAAATTATAGATTATGTAAAGAATGGTCCGATTTGGTACATAACAAACTAATGTATAAAATAGAAAATGAAAATTCATTATTGGATTTGATAATTGATGGAGGTTTGAAAACTGAATTTTTAATTAAAAAATCTTTATTATAATGCAAGTTGTATTTACATATTTACCAATTAGACTTAAACAAACTACTGAAATATATTTAAAATACTCTATTGAAAATTTAAATAGTCAAAACATCATTCCTTTGATATATTCCGATAAAGATTATTTCGAACAGGTGGGTCTAAAATATAAATGGATTAAATTTGAGATAGATGAAAAATATAATCGAAACGCGTTATGGTCATATCCTAAATTAAAAGTATTATCCACAATTGATTTTCCATTTATACATTTAGATAATGATTTATTAGTTGAAGATTTTAGTAAATTAATGAACATCGTAGATGGTGATAAACTGAACTTAGGTTACAAACATCCTTTAAGTGAAACCCAAACAGAGCATTTTACTGAAATATATAAACGTTATTCTAACATCCCTCTAAAATTTAACGAATTAAATAACACGTGTATAGTGGCGACTAATGATTATTTAAACGTTAATAAATCTTATTCTGATGTGTTGAAAATTATAGACAAGAATTATGATTTTTTTATTGAAAGGTACAATGGTGTTCCACCAATTACATTAAATCAACAATACATTAATTTATATTTTAATAATATTAATTATTTATTTGATAGTAACCCATCTTATGATAATTTAGAAAAAAATGGAGTATATCATATGGCTGAAAAAATGTTGAATAGGCATTTATTTAAATCCGGAAAACTGATATGAAAAATATAATTGAAATAGGCTCTAATGATGGAAGCCACACAATTGGTTTTTTAGATAATGCAAACGTTTGGTGTTTTGAACCAAATCCAATATATGCTAATTTATTAAAAAACAAATTTAAAAGATATAAGAATGTTAATATAATAGAAAAAGCGGTTAGTGATTTTAACGGAACTTCCTTTTTTAATTTAGCAAGTGATGGATTATCTTCTTCTTTAAATCAATTAACTCAATTTGCTAATCAAAATAGTAAAATAAAGTATGTAGATAAAATATTGGTAGATGTTATAAGAATGGATGCGTTTTTAAATCAAAATAAAATTAATTATGTAGATTATTTTCATTGCGATGCTCAAGGTGAGGATTTTAAAATTTTAAAATCATTTGGAGAAAAAATATCAATAATAAAAAGAGGCAAGGTAGAAGTATCTTTATTTGAAGATTTATATTTAAATAGTTTTAATTATATAGATGATGTAATAAATTTTTTAAAAGAAAATGATTTCGATATAATCAATTCATCAGAAATACAATTATTTAAAAAGAGTTTAAAAAGATATGATATAGATGTTCAATTTTGTAAAAAAAATATTAAAAGATTCATATGAGTACTGTGCTTTGGACTTTTGGAGATTCTATGACATTTGGTCATGGTTGTAATATAAATTGTAAATCCGATGTTAGTGTGAAGTATTCTTTATATAAGAATAAAGGTGATGATATTTGGCCAAATCATTTAGGTAATTTATTAAATTATGATGTTAAAAATTTTGGAAAAAATGGAGCTTCTAATGACTACATATTCGATAGTATAATTGATAATTTTGATTCCATCCAAAATAATGATATTGTTATAATAAATACAACCTTATATGGAAGAATTGATGTTCCTATTGATGATAACATACATCACATATTATCAGCATATGAAGGTGCTAAAAATATTTTGAACAAAGATTGTATAAATGATAAAGATAAAATAGAAACAATATTAAATTTTCAATATTATTTTTCAAATGATATTTTTTATAAAAACAGACACAAAAAAAGATTTGATTTTATAAAAAAAAGATTATTAAGCGAAACCAAAGTTAAGTTTTGCTACATATGGTCTTTAGAAGATGATGATGAGCTATACGCATCATTTGAAACAATATATAAGCATACGAATGGTTTAATAAAGGATACACACTTTTCATTTAATGGTCATTTAAATTTTGCACATTTTTTATACTCATTAATTGATAATAAAAAAATAATATAATGGCATCTATAATAAGAAATATAGAATACATTAAAACGCATTTCGACAGGCATTCTGATTTCGTTATAAAAAAAATTGAATCGGATAATATATCTCTATCACATAAATCAACAAAATATGTATCGGATATAGTTTATCCAATTGTAAATTATATAGATTTTGTTAATAATGGTAAATATGGTGGCTTAGAGTTATTATCTATTAACGATATAATAGAATTATACAAAGATTGGGTTATTAATAATAAATTAGTTTACACATCAAAAAATTATATAGAAAATAATAATATTTTGTTTGATTATAGAAAAAACAATATAGGATTATATTGGGTTGATTTGAATTGCTATTATAGTTCCGAAATGGTTTTTAGAATGAATAATTGTGGAAGAGTGAATTCATATCAAAATTTTTTAGAGCTTAGAGAATATGATATAGATAATTCTAATTATAGTAGAGTTGTTGTTGTTATATCTAAAGATGGATTTATAAATCAAATTAGAGGTGTTTATAATTTTAAACCTGATATTGTTTATCGTAATTTTATATATGATTTATTTTTAAATTATAAAAATATAAAAGGATTTAAGTTTTTATTTAGTAAAGAAACAGACTTTACACATATGGATTTAACAAAAGAACAATTAAATGAACTAAAAAATAAAAGACCAGAGTTATTTAATCTAATTTAAATTTGTTATTTTAAAATTTTTTACATATATTTGGTATTATGATAATTGTACCAGAAACTCCGATAACAGACGTTAGCTTTACTAAGTGGAATCCTTGCATTAAATTAGAAGTAAAGGATGAAAATTTAGAAGATACCTACCATTACTACATCATACCGCTTATCGATGTATCACAGCAAGAATTAGAAAATAATTTAGAATCAATACCATCATTATGGTCATCCGAGTCTACAGAGTTTGAATCGGAGGAGGGTATTACCCTTTATACTATGCGATTATTCGATGAAGACCTTCCCGAATTAACCACAGAAGAGGAAGTAGAGATACTTTATAAAATTTTAACAAAAAAAGACCTGTATTAATTTGGAAATTTGAAAAAATTTTTGTATATTTGAGGTATCTTTTTATTATTACTTTAAAGCAGACAGTACATAAGCACTAAAAGATTAAAAATAAAACTTAAAAAATAGAATATGAAACAAAAGACAGAAAAAGAACTGAAAGACAATTACGAGAGGTTTATTGCCATTATCAAAAAATATTTTACAGGTGATAGATTGGAGAAACTTCTTCATATGTATTCAGAAGGAGAGTTAGGACCAAATCTTGCAATTGCTCCAGCTAGTGGTAATGCCGGTTATCATAATTGTTATACAGGCGGATACATTGACCATATTTTCAATGTTTGTAAAAACGCACTTAAAGTTAAAGAATTATTTATTCAGTTAGGCGGTAAAGTAGATTTTACAGACGAAGAATTGATATTTGTAGCACTACATCACGACTTAGGTAAGTTAGGTTTAAAAAATAAACCATACTATATACCAAATCCTTCAGATTGGCATATTAAGAATCAAGGTAAAGTATATGCAGCTAATCCTGAATTACATCATATGACTCATACCGATAGAACTATATTTGTTTTACAACAATATAGTATAACCTTTTCAGAAGCAGAATATTTTGGTATGAAACTAACCGATGGATTATACGATGAGGACAATATGAAATATCTAAAGGTGTTTGATATTAGTAAAAGGATGAAGTATAAAATCCCTTACATAATGCATTGGGCAGACCATATCTCTACAGTAATAGAATCTCAAAGTAACGAAATCTAATCTGACTAATTTTCCGATTTGTAACAAAGTTAATGTAATTTTGTCAGTAAATTGTTACAAAATAGGGGTTGGTATAAAAGTTGAACATATAGGGTATATTGTTTAACTTAAAAATTATAAATTATGTTTTATTCAGATTTTGACAAATTCGTTGAGAAATTATTAGTAGCGGATAACAAACCGCTTTGGGAAACACATTCGAGAACATTCGTTCCTTCTAAATTTGCGGTCGATGTAAAAGATGAAAAGGCTCACATAGCTTTATCAGTATTAGGACATGACCCTAAAAACATTGAAATCAATTGTTATGAAGATAAGATTGAAATCAAAGCAAAGAGGGAAACCAAAGATGAAAAAACTCCATTTGATGAGTTAGTAGCTAACATCGATGATAGAATTACATTAGGAAAAGATTTAGATGGTAGAAGCGCCAAAGCAGAATTTAAAAATGGTATTCTTACATTGGTGGTAGATAAAAGAGAAGAATCTAAACCCAAAAAAGTTTCCATAAAAGTTGGTTAATTTGATTTTTTTGTGTATATTTGGAAGGTGGTAAGAAGTGCTTACCACCTTTTTTTATTTAAAAATACTTATTATTATGGTTTACAAAGAAAAAGTAATAAATTTATTAGAGGTTTTAACCGCTAAACTTAGAATTATCGAAAACGTTTCGAATGGTTCTATGCGATTATCTCAAGCGGAGGTTGATAGAGTTATTAAGGATACAAAAGCGGTTACTGAACGTATTTCAGAAATCATTAGTATAGAAAGATAATGAATTGGCTTAAAATTTTAGTGGGTCTATCCGCACTAATTATCGCAGGATGTGCGGCTTACTTCTCCGTAACGGGGTTAGGTGTACTATTTGCCGGAGCTTCACTATCGGTGATGATAATGGCTTCCGCATTAGAACTGGCAAAGTTAGTTGCAGCTACATATTTAAAGCAAAAATGGGATGAAATTAGTGGATTTAACAAATGGTACATAACAATTTCCGTTGGTGTTCTTATGTTAATCACATCTGCCGGTATTTTTGGTTACCTTTCAAACGCTTTTCAACAACAAAACATCGAATTGATGCAGATTGAAAGAGAAATTGCCGTTTTTGATACAAAAATTAAGCAAAATGAGAGTGAAATTGCTCGTTATACCACTCAATTAACCAATCAACAAAACATTCGTAACTCACAAGAGCAAAATATTTCCAAAGTTGTTGAAAGAAATGGCTCAACATCACGTCTTTCTCAAATGGTTCGTAATGCAGATAAAGAAATTACTACAATTTCGGCAAAAATCAACGCTTTAACTGAAGAAAATAACAAAAATTACGAAGAAATCAACAAAATTAAGAACGCAAACATTGATATAGAGAAAGAAGTGGGTGGATTCAGATTTGTTGCTGAAGCATTCGGTGTAGAATTGGCTCAAGTAGTGAAATTTTTCATATTTTTGATAGTTTTGGTGTTTGACCCACTTGCGGTTGCTTTAATTATCGCTTTTAACGGATTGATTTCCGATAAAAAACGTAAACAAAAGGAAACTCTGATAGAAATGATGGAAAATGATGAAAAATTGGGGTTATATGAGGTGTATGGCGATAAAAAAGAAGATATAGTGGAAAATATTTCACAAAATATCGAAGATAGTGGAAAAAAATCAACATTAGAGGAAGAAAACGTAGTTAATGTGGAAAAATCCCAACAAACCACATCAGAAACACCCGATTTAAAATGGGAAGAATACATGCATCCCGAATTTCCTTGGAATAATAAAAAAATGTGGATTAATAATCCAAAAGCAGTTAATTATTGGATTTCAACCAAAGGTGGTTCACGTAGAGAAGCTGATAAGTACGCTAAAGAGGAAAGAGAGAGACTAGAAAATACAAAAACATATTAATTTATTTGGTTTTTTCATATTTTTTGTTTATATTTGATAAAACTAATAAACTTTAAATATGAATTTAGGATACGCTTGTATTAATATGACGATGGGTAAGAAAGTTTCTACAAATCGTACAATGGTTAAAAAAACCTTTCAATCTAAGGGTTTGGATTATGTTTCCGAACTGGCATTAGCTAATGCAAGTGATATTATTAAGATTTTAGAATGGAATCGATTGAATGGTATCAAATTCTTCCGTTTATCTTCCGCAATTATACCTTGGGGTGACCATATTGATTTGACCCAACTCAAAGACTACAAACAAATTAAATCAGAACTCAAAAAAGCAGGTGATTTCGCTAAGTTTTGGGAAATGCGTATAAATTCACACCCTGGCCCATTTTGTGTACTTACTTCACCAAATGAAAATGTTGTAACTAACGCAATTGCAGATTTAGAACTACATGGTAAGATATTTGATATGATGGGATTATCTAAAACCACATACAATAACATTAATATCCATTGTAATGGTGTTTATGGAGATAAAAAGAGTGCGATGGATAGATTTATCACTAATTTCAAAAGACTCTCCAAATCAGTTCAAAATAGGCTTACAATTGAAAACGATGACAAGGCTTCTATGTATTCCGTTAAAGACTTAATGTATATACACGAAAAAACAAACATTCCAATTGTATTTGACTATCATCACCACCAATTTTGTACGGGTGACCTTTCGGAAGAACAAGCATTAAAGTTAGCAGCTACAACTTGGCCTAAAGATATTAGACAAGAAGTTCATTATTCGGAATCAAAAGCATTACACGAAAATAATCCAAAAGAAAAACCACAGGCTCACTCATTATACATTAACAAACTACCAAATACATACGGATTAGATATCGATGTTATGGTAGAAGCTAAAGGTAAAGAGTTAGCCATATTACCCTATTTAAAAAAAAATATAAATGAAAAAGTACGCATTGTTCATAGGCCGTTGGCAGAACTGGCATAAAGGACATGAATGGTTAATCCGCCAGCAAATGGATAAAGGAAAAAATGTATGGGTTGCAATTAGAGATGTTCCAAAAGATGAGAACAACCCCAAATCAGCTCATGAAGTTTTAACTATGTTACAAAACGAAACATTTTTTCAAAACAATTGGGATAAACTATTTGTATCAATTATTCCAGATATCGAAAGTGTAAACTATGGTAGAGGTGTTGGATATGAAGTTATATACCACGAACCACCAACAGAAATTGCAGAAATTAGCGGAACTAAAATTAGAAAAGGAGAAATAGATGCCACAGGTAAAGCGACACATAGCTAAAAGTATTAGTTACAGATTTGTTGGTACACTTACAACGATTGCACTAACATTATCCGCCGGATTACCATTAAAGTGGGCAGGTATGGTTGGAGTTGGTGAATTATTATTTAAACCGATTATTTATTTTTTACATGAAAGAGTTTGGTATCAATATATAAAATACGGATTAAAAAAGCAAAAATAAAATGGAAAATCAAGGTAAAAGACCAGAACAAATTAAATTCTCACAAGATGTATCCTTTTATGCTATTATTGGATTAATAATAACATTGGGAATTATTTTAATAACAAATTAAATATTATGAAATTAATCGTTGATAAAAAACAAACTGGAATGCCAAATCCGGATTTTGTAAAATATCTAAAAAATGTAGTACCTAAATCCGAATTAAGTCAATTAGAAGTTGATGTACTAAGAGACACACTATTTGCAGCACTTAAAGGTATGGGTGGTGTAGGATTATCCGCAAATCAAATCGGTGTAAATAAAAGAGCATGTGTCATTAAATTTAATGATGTCGAACTATTTCTTTTAAACCCTGTTATTACAGAACGTTCTAATGAAGGATTTATATTCTACGAAGGATGTTTATCGATACCAGATACTATTCGTAAACCCGTTAGAACCATACGTTCAACATACGTTGTTGTACAAACTGATAATTTAGGTGAATTAAGATTTGAAATCAACCCAGAAGAAGATAGAAAATTAGAAGGGCAAGTTTCAGAAGATACAATGAAAACAGTTGTAGTTCAACATGAGATTGACCATTTAGATGGGATTACAATTAAAGATAGAGTATATTCAACTACAATAGTTAAAAAACAATCTTATGGTAGAAATGATAAGATTGTTATGAAAGCACCTAATGGTGATTTAGTTGAAGTAAAATACAAAAAAGCAAACGATTATTTTTTAAAAGGATATGAAGTAGTATAATATGGAATATGTAATTTTAATATTAGTCTTTATGTTAATCGCTTTAGTATATGCGGTATATAACCTATTATCTAAAGTAGAAAGATATGAAGATTTTATAGACCAGCAAGAATTAAATAACCAAACATTACTGGAGACTTTGCGTAGAATAGATTCTAAGCAAATGTTTGAGAAGGATGATGAAGTAGGTTCTTTGTTTACGCAAATAAAGGATACCATCACCCAATTCAAACAATTCTAAAAAATGCCTAGAAAAAGAGTACCCAGAGATTATTTCACAAAAGACACAGAAGATGCTATCATCGAATATAATAAAACCGATGACCAACGTATAAAAAATAGATTATACAAAGATAGAATTCAGCATTCATTTGAAAAGCTGGCTGAAATTGTTTACAATAAATGGAAGTTTACATACTTTGATGATGACCCACAAGACGTAATGGCAGAGGTAGTTGCCTTTATGATTGAGAAGATTCATATGTACCAAGAGGGTAAGGGAAAAGCATTCTCTTACTTTACTATTGTTGCCAGAAACTATCTTATTCTAAATAACAATTCAAATTACAAAAGATACAAAGATACCGATGTAATGTCATCTTTGCCTGAAAATTGGGATACTGAAAACAATTGGACAGAAGAAGTTCGTAACGATGAGCATAGAACATTTAATGATAGAATGCTACAATACTGGGATGTTCATTTAGAAAATTTCTTTCAAAAGAAAAGAGATATACAAATAGCCGATGCAGTATTAGAATTATTCAGAAGAGCAAATTATATAGAAAGTTTCAATAAAAAATCACTTTATCTACTTATTAGAGAAATGACAGGCTACCCTACTCATTATATAACTAAAGTTGTCAACAAAATGAAAGAAAAGCAGATGGCACTTTATAATGAGTTTGATAGAGAAGGTGATATAAAAATCTAAAATTATGGTTTCATTAGGCATTTCCGCATTTTATCACGATTCAGCAGTTTGTTTATTTGAAAACGGAAAAGTGATAGCGGCTATTGAAGAAGAAAAATTATCTGGCATAAAACACGATAATTCATTTCCAAAGCAAGCAATTAAGTGGGTATTAGATTATTCTAAAAAAACAATATCCGATATAGATACCATTTGTTGGTATGAGGACCCAATCTTAAAATACGATAGAGTAAAAAACACCGTAGGAAAACGTTGGTGGAAAAATCGTAAAATTTGGAAACAATTTAAAAAAGAATTTGAAGAAACTGAAGGTAATTTAAACGTATATTTGGCCAAAAAATTAAATTTTACAGGCAAAATAGAATATATAAAACACCATCATTCTCATTTAGCTTTTTCATATTACACGTCTCCATTTGATAATTGTGTTGGTATTTCAGTAGATGGTGTTGGTGAGTGGGAGAGTGCATTAGCGGTAATGTGTAAGAATAATACATTTGAAGAAATTGCATCTCTTAAATTTCCAAACTCATTGGGATTGGTTTATTCAACCATAACCGCATATTTAGGATTCAAACCAAACAACGGAGAATATAAAGTAATGGGATTAGCACCATATGGTGACCCAACAAAATATAAGCACGTATTTGATAAGATTTCAAAATTTGATGCTCGTGGTAGTATAGAAATTGAGCAAAAGTATTTTACTTGGCAATATTCAAATACTGATATGTACACATACAAATTAGTAAATCTTATAGGAATAGAACCAAGAGAGCCAGAATCGAAAATAGAGCAACACCATATGGATTTAGCAGCCGCATTACAAAAATGGTATGAGAGTTGTTTTTATTATTTTACAAATAATTGTATGCAACAATCTAATACATCTAACTTAGTATTGGGTGGAGGTTCTGCATACAATGGAACTGCTAATGGTAAAATACAAAAGCATGCACCGGTTGGTAATTTATGGATTCCATTCGCACCATCAGATGCTGGTTCTGCTATTGGAGCATGTTTATATCATTGGCATAATATATTAGGAAACCCAAAAGTAAAAGGTGGAGATAATCAATCTCCGTATTTAGGACCAGAATGGACTAATCAACAACTGACAAATATAATTGTCAAAGAAGAAGTTACACATAAAGCAATGTTTTATGATGAAGTAACGATGTTGTGTAAAGAAGTTGCAAAATTAATAAACGATGGAGCAGTAGTAGGCTGGTTTCAGGGTAGAACCGAATTTGGTGCAAGAGCATTAGGAAATCGTTCTATATTAGCAAATCCACATTTGCCAGATGTTAGAGATAGGATAAATAGAGTTGTTAAAAAGAGAGAACTATTTAGACCATTTGCACCATCGGTTGTAGTAGAAGAATACACAAAATACTTTACATCGGAAGGAGAAGTTCCGTATATGAATCAGGTTGTTAAAGTTACCAATTATAAATCAATTCCATCGGTAACACACGTTGATAAATCCGCTAGAATACACACTGTTACTAAAAAACAAAATAAACTATATCACACTTTGTTAAAAGAATTTAAGAAAGTTAGTGGTACACCAATACTATTAAATACATCCTTTAATTTAAGAGGACATACAATGACTAATGACCCACAAAAAGCCATATGGACATTTCTAAATTCGGATATGGATTATTTGGTATTGGGTAATTATTTGATAAGTAAATAATTATTAGTAGATAAAATACGAATTATGGCATCAGAATTCCAATTGTTTGATGGGAAAAACCTATCATCATTGTTTAAAGATATATACGAAAACCAACAAAACAAAAAGAAAAACATTTCCGATTTGATTGAATCACTTCGTAAATTAATTAAAAATGTTGGTGAAGCAACGGTTATTGCTCCAATTATAAAAGACCTTATAGAGGTATCAGTTAAAAATGATGACCACTTAATTAAACTCGCAACAATTGCACAAAGGTTAGCAGCTGCAGAAGCAAAAGGAATTGGTGAAGATGGTTGGTTAAGTGAAACTGAAAAAGCTCAACTACTACAAGATATGGAGGAAACTATAAATGAAGTAGAAAAAAAGAATGAAGAAAAATTGGATGATATTAAATTAGAATTAGACGAATTAAAATCCAAAATGTAAAATGCCAACAGGAACAAATCTAAATAGTAATGAAGGCGGTACATCATCTGCTATTGAAGCATACTTAGCAGTAGTAACCAAAGTATATCTTAAATCGGATAAAGAATTAGATAAAGAGAAGGATTATATAAAAGTATATAATGATAACAAAAACTTTGATTCTAATGATATTCGCTTTTTAGGTGCTATTGAATTTGCAAGAGAATCTGCTATTATCAATGAAGGATACGCTTTTCCATTTGATAAAAATAATATAACTTACCCAATATTAGGAGAGACTGTTTTAATACTTGAAATTGGTAAAGATTTCTATTGGCTTCCATACTCTAATACACATTATCCAAATTATAGAGAGGATTACAAAACATCTCAAATAGGTAAAGAAAAAGAGATATCAAAAAATACTACTGAATCTAAAAACAAAAATTACCAAGAAACAAAAGCAACTGGAACGCCAAATCAAAAACCAACACAAACTAAATCGGATTCTAAAAAATATAAAGTAAACGAAAAAATTAAATTTTTAAATCCAAAAGAAGGCGATACCATTATAAGTGGTAGAGTTGGTAACACAATTCGTTTTAGTGAGTTTCATTTAACTGAAGATGGTAAAACATCATCTCCATCAATATTCATTCGTAACAAACAAAACCCAGAATTAGATGATAAAAAAATTGGTGAGTTAGTAGAAGAAGATATTAATAAAGATGGTACATCTATATACATTGTATCTAACAAAGTTAAAGTTCCATTTAAAGAGGAAATAAAAAAAGAAAAGAAAGGATTTAAAGAATATCCATCTTCATCTGATTTTAAAGGAGACCAACTATTTGTTAATTCAGATAGAATAGTTTTATCAGCTAAAGCAAAAGAATTTATTATGTTTGGTAAAGGAAACACCGGCATAATAACCGATGGTAATTTTTCTATTGATGCTGAAAAGGAAATATATTTTCATAATAAGAAAAACATAACAATTCATTCCGAAGGTTCTAATCAAATATTCTTAAATTCAGATAACGGTAAAATATATTTGGGAAAGAATAGTGGTGAGGGAGATGCAGGAGCTGCAGTACAAAAAATGGTAATGGGTGGCGAATTGGTTAAAATTATGGGTGAACTGATTGATGCTATAACAAAGCAACAATACTTAACACCAGCCGGACCTTCATCGGTTGGACCTACAAACGTAGCACAATTTACTTCAATTAAATCGAAGTTAAAAACACTACTATCTGCTAAAAACTTTTTAAGTAAATCATAATGTCTTGGAAAACATTCAAATCGACATTATTACCACAAATGCAAAACAACTCTTATCAGAGTATTAGTGATTTTGCAAAAGCATTTACATTTGCATATGATGTAGCTATCAAATCAGGTAAAGACCCAATAAATGGTGTACCATTATTGAAAGGAAACCCCGTTCTGATGCAAGAAGCAATCATTCAATTTTTAGAGCAAACACAAAAAGCAAAAGTACTTACATTTTTAGAAGTAGTTGGACCAGCAGTTATAATATATTGGGTAGGTGGAAAAATGTCACCATTACCACCACCAACAATACCCGCTCCCGGTTCTATAAAAAACATAGCAACTACAATGGGAGTAGTACTAAAGCCAGGAACTTGGACTCCCACAAAAGTTCCACCAAACAATAACCCTGAACAATTTTTAGATGCATTCATACGTTCAGCTAAATTACATTTAATGAGTGTATCGGGAATATATTCAGTATTAGCACAATACCCACCACCATCTCCACCTGCTCCAGGTGTTGTTCAATGGAGTGGATATAAAGTGCCCGATTAAATTAAATTTTCTATTTCAATATTTATTAAAAAAGTATCTATTATGTCAAAATCAGATGTATTATTGGGTCTAATTAAAGAAGTTGTTAAAAATGAGGTTAAACAACAGGTTAAAGAAGAAATCGTTAGACTTGTTAAAAGTGGCGCTATTACATTAAATAGCTCTAAACCAAAAACCACAACACCTTCATTAAAAGAAGCAATCGAAATTGACCCATTTGAAAAAGCAAATCAAGCTTTACAAAATAGTAGAAAGGTTACACCAACACAACCACAAAGAGAGTTTACAAAGAATCCCGTTTTAAATGAGATTTTAAATATGACTCAACCATTTACTGCAGCACATAGAGCAGAAGGAGCAGCTGCTTCAATGGGTATGGGTGGCGGTAGTATCTTAGATGCTATTCAGCCGGAAAGAAGTATGGAAGAAGATTGGGAAACATTAAGTTATTCAAATGCTAATATGCCATCACATCAAATTCCATCAACCGATAATGCTGGTGTGGATGTTTTAGCAAAGGCATTAACGAGAGATTATTCGGAATTAGTAAAGAGATTTAAATAATGGCAATAGAGCTTGGTAAATATAATGTAACGGATATAAAGGAGAACGACTATAAAGTTCTTGGTGTTTCTATAAATGAAACATCTACTTCAAATGGTGCGTTCGCTGTAAACTTTACATCTATTAATCAAGCAAAAAGTAATTTACAAAACTTAATCCTAACCAGAAAGGGTGAAAGATTAATGCAGCCTGAATTTGGTTGTGATATTTGGAAAATAATATTTGAACCAATTGTAGAGGGGGATATAGAATCTAAGATTGAGCAATCTATATTAGATGCGGTAAATACGTGGTTGCCATATTTAAACATAGATACCATATTGTTTGATTACGATGAAAATGATATTGATACAAATAAATTACAATTAGAAATACAATTTTCATTAAAATCAAATAGCAACGTAGGAGCATCAGTAATAATAGACATAAAATAATTAGAGAATGGCGATAAAACCTAAAGATAAGAATTTTGGTAGTAGTAGAAACATAAATTATGTTGGTAAGGATTTTGCTACATTAAAAGAAAACCTTATCGAATACACTAAAACGTATTTCCCAAATACCTATTCGGATTTCAATGAAGCATCTCCCGGTATGGTGTTTATTGAACAAGCTGCAGCTATTGGAGATGTATTATCTTTTTATCAGGATACACAATTAAAAGAATCAATGTTAGCACACGCTTCTGAAAGAAAGAACGTTGTTGCATTAGCTCAAACAATGGGCTATAAACCAAAAATATCAACACCAGCAGTAACTACATTAACTGTGTACCAACAAGTGCCATCTATTGGTAGTGGTAGCTCAAATATACCCGATGAATCATATTGTCTTAGAATAAAAGAAGGTATGGAAATTTCTTCTAATACTGATTCTAATATTATTTTTAGAACAACGGATGTAGTTGATTTTTCATTAAAAGCCGACAGAGAAGTTGATGTACAAGAAAGAAATCCTATAACAGGAGAGCCAACATTCTATTTATTAACTAAAAAAGTTAAAGCAATATCTGCAACCGAAAAGGAACAATCATTTGCATTTACAACATATCAAGAATACCCAAAGGTAACTATAACAGATGATAATATAATTGGTATATCATCCGTAACTTCCGATGGTGGTTCAACTAAGTGGTATGAAGTTCCATATTTAGCACAAGAAAGTGTATTTATTGAAAAGGCAAATACAGAATCAAATGGTGGAGAATTAAGCGTTTCATCATCGGTAGTTCCTTACATATTAGAGGTACAAAAAGTACCATATAGATTTGCCGTAAAGGTAAATTCAGATAATACCTTAGATTTACAATTCGGTAGTGGTGATACAAATATGGCAGATGAAATAATTCTTCCAAATACAAAAAATGTAGGATTGGGTTTGGCCAATTCAATAAACAGATTAAATCAAGGAATAGACCCATCAAACTTTTTAAAAACAAATACGTTTGGCGTTGTACCAACAAATACAACATTGAGTGTTAAATATTTAGTAGGTGGTGGAGTTTCATCTAATATAAATTCAAATGAATTAAATAGAATAGTTAAAATAGAATACGAAGAAGATTTGGTTTCAGTAGAAAACCCAAGTTTGTATTCATTTATGAAAGATTCGATTGCAGTAAATAATGATGAACCTGCGGTTGGTGGTAGAGGAGCAGAAACAATAGAGGAAATCAGACAAAACGCATTAGCAATGTTTGGTTCTCAAAATAGAGCAGTAACTAGAGAAGATTATGTTGTAAGAGCATTATCTTTACCTGAAAGATATGGAAGTGTTGCAAAAGTTTATGTATCTCCAGATGGTGAGATAGATAATAATTCACCTTCTTCAATTCTTGCATCTCCAAAAAATATAGCAGAGTTTGTTGGTGTTGTAGAGGGAATGAAGGATAAATCTACAAGCGAAATTCAAAAAGAATTAGTTAAATATCTTTCTCAAAAGAAAACCGCAATAGCAGAAGTAAATAACCCATTTGCTATTAATATGTATGTTTTAGGATATGATGGTAACAAAAACCTAACTCAATTAAACCAGGCGGTTAAACAAAATCTAAAAACTTATTTAGGTGAATATAGAATGTTAACTGATGCAGTTAATATTATTGATGGTTTTATAGTAAATATAGGTTTAGATTTTGAAGTAATTTGCTATTCAAATTATAATAAAAGAGAAGTAGTTGCAAATTGTTTAACTGAATTGCAATCATATTTTGAAATAGATAAGTGGACATTCAACAAACCAATCAACATTTCAGAAATAGAATTAATATTAGCAAATGTAGAAGGTGTGATGAGTGTACCATCTGTTAAAATTTATAATTTGTGCGGTGGTGATGGAAACTATTCACCAAACAAATATAATATAGATGAGGCTACTAAAGGTAAAATAGTTTATCCATCTTTAGACCCTTGTGTATTTGAAGTTAAATATCCAAATAAAGACATAAAAGGTAGGGCATTATAATGATTAGATTTTTTACAGCATCTTTTGATGCAAGCGTATATCTTCAACAACCCGACCAAAATTCGGGTAGAGATGAAGTATTAGAAGTTGGCAAACTATACTATGGTGATAATAGAGAAGTATGTAGAGCCTTAATTAAGTTTGATGTATCTTCAATTTCTGCTTCAATAGCAAATGGAGAAGTTAGTGGAAGTTGGAAAGCTTATTTAAACTTAAAATCAGTACAAGCTGAAGAAATTCCATTAGAATACACAATCTATACAAATGCAGTTTCTCAAAGTTGGACAATGGGAACTGGTACCAAATTTGATAATGTAACATCAGATGGTGTTAGTTGGAAATATAGAGATGGTATTAATACTTGGCAGGATAATGTAATAGGTGGTACTGCTGTATTTACAACTGGAACAACAGGTTCTGCAAACGCAGAGGGTGGTACTTGGTACACCGCATCTCAAGCATCTCAATCATTTAATTATGAAGAATCAGATGTTAGAATGAATGTTACCGAAATAATTAAACTTTGGAATAGTGGTTCTATACCAAATAATGGATTCATCATTCATCATAGTTTAGAAAGCGAATCAAATACAAATGATTATGGTGTATTAAAATTCTTTTCAAAAGAAACCAATACCATATACGAACCAAAATTAGAATTAGTTTGGAATGACCAAATAATATCAACAGGTAATTTATCTCCTGTAACAGGTTCTGCTTCAGATGATGATTATAAAGTTATAATTACAAATTTAAAATCTAAATATCCAACCAATTCTATTATTAAAGTAAGATTAAAAGGTAGAGATACTTATCCTTTAAAATCTTTTGGAATTACATTCGAATACGCACAAACTAAATATTTACCAACTACAACATATTATCAGTTAGAAGATTACAAAACCGGCGATATTATATTTCCATTTGGAGAATATACAAAAGTTAGTTGTGATAATGAGAGTAACTATTTTAAAATGAATTTATCAACTTTACCAATAAATAGAGCTTATAGATTGAAAATTAAAATAGTTGAAGATGGTATATCTACTGTAATAGATGATAGGTTTATATTTGAAATAGAATAATAATGAACGGATTAACACCATTGGAAACAATAGCACAAAAGCTAGAAGAAAAAAGAAAATCTGAATTAGAAACCATATTAAAGGTATCTGGTTCTGCTGCTATTGCGAGAAATGAATATGGTATAACTGTTGTTGATGAAAATAATGTAGCATCATCATTAGCATTTAAAACTTTAGTAAAGCCAAAGTATGATGAGGTAGAACTTAAAAAAGCTATAAATGTTGAAGTTAAAGAACTTAGACCTGATATTCCAAAACCAAATTTAGATTTAGTACCGAAACCATTATATGATGAAGAGGTTAATAATAATGCTGATTTAAGAAAAGAAAACGAAAATTTAACTAAACAAATTGAAGATTTAACACAAAAGGTATCTGATTTAGAAGTTAATTTGAAAAGTGAAACGGATAATAGATTAAATATCGAACAAACAAACGATGCTTTAGTTAATCAATTAAATACTCTAACACAAACGATTGATGATTTCACAATACAAATTCAAACGTCATTACAAAAATCAGTAGAAGAAGGTATTTTAAGAGCATCACTTCAATCACAAAATACAGGATTTAAAGCTCAGATTCAAGCATTGATTAAACAAATCGATTCATTGAATTCAATTGTTGAAGGATTACAATCTCAATTGGGAGCAGTACAAAACCAACAGGCAATTGTACAAGGTACACAGGCACAGGCACAAGCTGCTGGAGCTGATGTTATAAATGAAGTTGCTATTGTTAAGTTAGAACCTGAAGAAGATACTAATGCACCAAAGATATGGGCTAGATTCAAATCGGGCGGTGGTTCACAATGGAAAAACGGAAAATCATTAAGTATAACAAATAATGATAAAAAGGAAATAACAGTTAAAATAACAAAAACTAATCCGGAAGGTGGTAGAGATTTTTATTCAATACCATCAACATCATTCACAATGGCTCCTGGCGAAAACAAATCAATTGAATTTTCACTAACAGAAAATAGTGTTGGTGATTTAGATGCTAGAAAGAAGGGTGGATTATTTGGAGGGCATACGCATTCAAAAGATTATAAAGGTGGTTCATTGAAAGTAACTATTACACGTGCCGATGGTACATCCAAAGAAAAAACTTATGATGCCGGTTTTGGTAAATACCATCCTAATTCATATTAATAAATAAATTATGAGTATTACAAAATATACAAACTTCGATTCAATCGACATAAATAAATCCAATCAAGGTGAATTTTTGATGAAGGATGACAAATTTATTGTCACAAAAAATGAAGTTGAAGAAACCGATTTTGGTGATTGTAAATACGATGTTATGGAAGTATCTGTTTATGATATTAATAACAATTTACTTCCACACAAAACGGGTAATAATGTTGCTTACATAAAAACAGGCGATATTAAAAATTATTTATATAACCTTACAAACAAAGGTGGTCAAAAAGAATTAGCAATTGATATTGAAAAATTATTAAATGACTTAGGATTTACAAATGGTATTCTTAAAGTTATAATAAACTTTGTAAGAAATAGAGTTGGTAATGATAATGAATTAAGTAGAGTTTGGATACAAGAAATATCCCCCTCAAGAGAAGAGATAAGAGTATTACCATTAAAAACAAGTGATTCGACTGTTAATAAAAGAATAGAATTAGAATTTAAAAATATAAATAACCTAAATAAAGATTTTAAATATTACAAAAAAAATATATTAGATGCATTGGATTCATTTGAAGTTACATATTTAGAATCAATCACCGATGCTATGATTGCTAGATTCGGAAAAGATTTCTTTGCAATTCTTAAAAAAGATTTTGGTTTATCTGATTTTGATGGATTTAAAAAAAGAATATTTTCTGATTTTAAAGATAGTGTAACATATTGGGTAAACAATAAAAATTATAATGTTTCAGAATCTAATTTTGGAAAACCATCTGCAATTAGATTTGAAGATTGTGAACAATATGAATTTAGTAGATTATTGAGTGAAATAAACTCTATATTAAGAAATTGTATAGATTATCATACAAAAACATTAAAAAGAAGAGATATTACTATAAAAACACTTCCTAAAGAGTTTGAAATTACTGAACTTAAAAAAGAAGTTAAAGATTTAGTTGGTGAAATAAAAATTGAAGAAAATAGAGTAAGGAATGTATATAATCCTGAAAAAGTAGAATTAAATATCAAAGGTAGTAAAATATATAATGTAAAAGTAGAACAACCAATTGATATTATAGAACAACCGAAAGAGGTTATTCCGCCGGTTGATTTACCACCAGCGCCACCCGCAGAACCTGAACCTATTAAAATAGAGCCAATCAAACCAAGACCAATTTTAGTAATAGAACCAGACCCTATTATTAAAATAGAACCTGTAAAAGAAGAGCCCATATTAGAGGACCCAATAAAAACTCCGATAGCAGATACTCCATCTTATAGCGGCGGTGGCGGAGGCGGCGGCTATATAGAAAGAGATTTAGGAACTGGATATGGTAGAGAGCAAGTATTTGAAAGAGATATGCTTCAAAGAGAAAACATACAATAGGATATTTATAATAAACAATAAAGAGTGATAGCAGCATTAGAAAATATATTTGGTGGAGAACCAACTTTGAATTCATATGATGGATATGGTAATTACACTGCTTTTATAAATGGAGGTGGTGGAGGTGGAGGAGGTTATGTACCACCTGTTACCCCAAATCCAACGTATGTACCAACTAATTATACAAATCAAATAACTAATAATTCTATAACAATAACTCTATTATCAAATAGTGGTGAAGTAGAATTTTTAGAAAATGGTATAAACAAAGGATATGGTATTTCAAATACTATAACATATTCTCCATCTAGTACATTTAATGGTATTAAAAGATATGAGGTTAGAAAAGAGGGTACTTTACCAAATCAATATTTTGAGGTAGAAGTAACAAAGACATATCAACCACAAAATTATACATACTATAACACATATCAACCAACAAATTATGATTTTTATGGTTATAACAGATATGATTATGGTTACTATGGATTTAACTATAATATAACACCAAACGTAACAGCCATCGATTATAGTTACTCTGAAATATTAACATTAAGAGAGTGGCAATTACAATCGGATGGTACATATCAATTTGCCGATAGTAGAACATTTAATTTTGGTAGCGTTCCATTAACGTTTACATTAAAACCTATACAAAAAAACTTTCCGATTGATGTTGTAAATCCAATAGACCAAATAACTCCAACCCAACAAATGGTTGAATATGAAATTGGATTTTCTTCTAATTTAAAAAATGAATTAGGAAAAAATGTAATATTAGATTATACAATATTTTCTTCAAATGGCAATATAATAGGAGAAGGTTCTATTGATTTAGAGACGGGAAATACTATAAAACAAATAGATTTAAATACTTTAAATAATAGTAGGGTTGATTTTAAAATAAGATACAACAATTTACCATCTAACTATTTTTTAAAGAACATATATCAAACATCAAACCCATCAGCATTAGCTGGGGTAAACGATTCTGATTATAGTAAATGGACTAGTCAATCATCTGTTTTTAGTGTACCAGGTCAATCTTTAAAAACAGGCATATCGGTTGTAACTCTTTTTGAAAAAGAAATACAAGTAGAAAGACCTTCTATTGAAATAAATGATGTATATAAACAAATATCTGTCCAAGTAAAAGAATCGGATGATGATAAAACTATTTCTATTCCATTTAAAACGCAAAACGCTGATAATATATTAATTTACATTAATGGAAATGATGAAGTAATAACAATACCAGCATCTAATGAATATATAACACTATCATTTAAAAAAGATTTTGGTGAAATTTACGGAAGTAAAAAAGTAGTATTATTAGCTAAAAGTGATAAATACGGAACAGGTGATTCTGCTACTTCAATAATTACTTTTAATTCTGTAAACGATTTTCCATCAATTACAGAAATAAATTTTCCACAAAACATAGATGTACCATCGTTTTCAGATTTTAATATAGAATACAAAGTAGAATATACATCGTTTTCAACAACAACTATTGATGTAGATTTATTACTAAAAGATAAAAGAAGAATAGGTTTATTTAAAAACTTAAATCCAAATGGAGAAGTTTTAATAAACTTAAAAACTCTAAGAGAAAAGTTTCCAAATTGGACAGGAAGCGATAACGTAACTTTAGTATTTAAACCATTTAATAGAGGTGGTGCCGAAGAACTTATTGGTAACGAATATGAGGTAATAACTACTTTAGGATTACCTGCATTTCAATTTGATGAAAATATATTCTCAACTGTTATATTTGATGCTTTTGCAGAAAAATTAAGTGTAATCGAACCCGAAAAAGAAAATAAGTATTTATCTCATTTAACAAATTTTGGTAACGATGAGCAGATATTAATTTCTTCTTGGGAAAATGATAATTGGACTTTATCGAAAAAAGAAACAGATGAAATAGGAAACGTAAAGATAACTAATGAAGTAGATTCTTTAATTCTTAAATTATACACGCCTTTAAATCCTAACATTTCTGTAAATTCTACATTGTGGATTACCAAATTAATGTCCAATCCACTAATTGAAACAATAGTTCTTACAGAGCAAGATGATGTTAAATGCCCTCCAATAAAGGGACCAAATTTTAATATTGATGCTGATTTTGTAAGTGGTCAATCTACTACTTATGAATCATTGGATAATCTTATATTAAGTGGTTCAACATCATCGGCTCAATTAGTTTCCACATACCTAACATCATCTTTAATAAATACCGATGAATTAAATGTGGAATATGCTAGCGGTTCGGACTATCTATGGAATAACTTTGTACATTTTAGTTCAGCTAAAGAAAGAGTTGATAATTTTGTTTATAAGGTTCAATTAATTGAAGTATATGAAACGGCATTTAATAATACATACCTAACAGGCTCAGCTCCTTTATCCGGCTCACATACAGGTTCAATATCTGCTATACAAGAAAGACAAAGACAGCAATCTAAAAAAGATACATTAATAGCTGGTTTTGATGGATTTGAGAAATTCTTATACGAATCATCTTCTATGGGATGGCCTTATAATGGCAATATTAGATTGAGTTCATCTGATACTGCAAGTGTTACTCCTTGGTATGATAATATAATAACTTTAGCAGAAGATTTTGATATTGAAAATCCAAATTATGTTTTAAATAACATACCTGAATATATTGTTAATAATGAAATAAATGACCAATTTACGTTATTCTTTACAATGGTTGGTCAACATTTTGATAACATTTACTTCCACACTAAAGCAATTGAAAGGAGTAGAGGGCTGGGATATAAAGCAAAAGATGGCGTATCAGATAAATTGTTATTTGATATTCTTAAATCATTCAATTGGGATGCAAAAAATCTTGCAGCAGATTCTAAACTTTGGGAATATGCATTTGGCATAGATGTAGATGGTAATATTAAAAACGAAAATCCTGCTAAACAAAGAACATATGAAGTTTGGAGAAGAATTGTAAATAACTTACCTTACCTATTAAAACATAAAGGTACAAGAAGGGGTATATATGCACTATTAAGTTGTTATGGTATTCCATCATCAAATCTTTCAATTTTAGAATTTGGGGGACCGGAAGTTAGTGAAGTTGGTAAATCGAAGTTAGTATTTGATAATCTAACTTATGGTTTAAAAATGAATAACGGCTCTTATATATCAATAGATTGGCTTAATACAAATCAAAATAGAAAACCAGATACAATAGAATTTTTTGTAAAACCATCCGTAGCCGGTGAATATAATATTGTTTCTGGTAGTGGTTGGGGAGTACATATAAGTGGTTCTACTAATCAAAATTATGGTAGAGTAATATTAAACTATTCGGGCTCAAACGCAATATCATCATCATTATTACCAATATTTAATGGTAGATTTTTTGGTGTAGAAGTTAGTAGAGAAGTTAGTTCTAGCTATCATAACTTTGAATTAAATTTAAGACAAGCAGATAAAGATAGAACTATATTTGAAGACTCTAAAACAATAAGCGTTTTAGCAACCAATTCAAATTGGAACAATGGTTCTAATATAAGATTTGGTAATGACTTTGTTGGAACAACAGATGAATTCCGTTTATGGTCTACGCCATTAAATAAAGAAAGATTCTATGAGCACGTTTCATTCCCTGAAATGATTAATGGTAATCATATTTCATCTTCAACCGATGATTTACATTTCCGTTTAGATTTTGAATATCCAAAAGATTTGTCAGTATTCCAAACATTACCAAACGTAGATACAAACATTTACTTTGCTGAAGGTTCTGATAGAGCAGCTTATGAAAGCGGTAGTTCAACCGATTTGTATTCAATTAATCCATCAGCTTCATTCTCCGCAAGTGTAGCAGGATTTAATGCACAGCCAAATTATCCATATCAATTTGAGGCAATCGATAGAAGTGTTGTGCTAGAAGTTCCTGATATGGGCTCATCTCGTTATTCAACTAATAAAGTTAGATTTGAGGAGCAAACATTAGTTTCTGATTTATCATCAAAAGGTAGAGCAACTAAAAAAGCATTTGACCAATCTCCAACCGATTCAAATAGAGTTGGTTTATTCTTCTCTCCTACAAAAGAGTTGAATATTGATATTGCTAAATCGTTTGGTGGAATTAATTTGGATAACTACATTGGTGACCCATCGGATAGATATAAAGATAGTTATAGAAATTTGGATAAGTTAAGACATTACTATTTCCAAAGATTCGATGGCAGAGATATTTATTCATACATCAACTTAATCAAACTATATGAGAAATCTATGTTTGAAGATATTAAGAAGATGTTACCTGCAAGAGTTAAAGCAAGTACCGGTCTTTTAATAGAACCACATATTTTAGAAAGAAGTAAACATCAATATTCAAAACCAGTTGGTGAGCATAACAATTATGAATCCGTAATACAATATGGTAATGAATTACTTTCTGCTGAATATACTCAATACGATGTTGTATTAGATACCGAAAGTGAATATTCATTGATTGGTGAAAATAACCAATATACATCAACTATACAATCTGCTTCAGCAGCAATATTAGATGGGGAATCTTATCAACACATATCTACAATAGATGCAAAAGAGTTTTCAATATTAGAAGGTAATTCATATCAATATACGGCTAGTATAGGTTCTATGTTTAACGAACCAACTATATTAACCGAAATAGATTTAATAAATAGTAGTGTTGTAGTTGGGCAAAGTGATTATGAGAATGTTGGATTTGGTATTTATGCACAAAGTGGTTCTGCTATAAGAACATACTATGATAAAGATGGTAATCTTAAAAAAGAAAGAGTTAGAGTTCAAATTATAAAAGAAACAAAGACTAGAGAATATGTATATTTGACAGGAAGTGTAGGAGTTAGTGGACTTTATAACAAAATTGGAACGGACACTTATATTGAAACAAAATTAAATATACAACCATTTAGTGGTTCACATCAATTTACATCATCAAATGCAAATATGGAAGTAATTCCATTGAATGGATATTTAAAAACGCATTATAGAAATACATCCGATTTAACTAGAGGATTACAAAATTCGTTTTATAATGGTTCAAAAAATACGGCAGCAACTACATTGGATGGTACTCCTCCTGTTGAAACATTCTTAACAAATCCAAATACGTTGAGAGTTAATAAAGCGGGTAGAGATGCAAGTGAACCAATATTGGAAGTGGAATAACGGAATTTTAAAATATTTATATTTATAAACAAAGATAATTAAAAAACTATGGGATATTTAAGTAATAATGAATTGACAGTTGATGCAATTCTTACTAAAAAAGGTAGAGAAAAATTAGCAGCAGGTTTGGGTTTAAATATTACCCAATTTGCCTTAGCAGATGATGAGATAGATTATTCATTATATGAGCCAGCACATCCATTGGGTTCTGCTTACTATGATGCAGCAATCAAAAATATGCCAGTATTAGAAGCATCGCCTGATGAAACTCAAGTGATGAAATATAAAATCGTAACACTTCCAAAAAATACTACAAGAATCCCAGTTGTAGAATTTGGTGTTCCTAATGTAGCAGTAAATCAAAGAAGTGGTGAGGTTTCATTATCTCCAACTACATCTCCTGCCGGAAATAGAAGATTAGGATATACAATCGTATTAGCAAATAAAAACGCTGGTGATATTGTAGGTGAAGGTGTAACCGCTGATGTAGGTACTGTACCTATCTTTATTGGTGATGATGTATCAGCAACAGCAGCAGTAGCTAAGGGTTTAACTTTCAAATTTATTCCAAACCCATCATTAACTTCGACTATCAAAACAACTATAACTGTTTATGGTAACGAAACTGGTGGTTCACAAACAATTCCAGTAACAGTAACATACGTTCAATAATATAAACTATGGCAGTAATAAGAGATAATAGAGGAGCCCTTTTAGCAAGTAATTTATCACAATATCTTGCAGGTGCAGCTAACACCGCAGGTACTCCCGTTGATACAAACGAATTAGTAAACATTGTAAACCAATTCTTAGGACAAGGTGAACAAATCAGTGCCGATGTAACTACTGTAACAAATGGTATTTACAAAAAATTCGGTGCTATTGATAAAGTAACAAATAGAACAGAAGTTGTAACTTCTGGTATTTGGAGTGGTGATGCTGGTTCTTTAACCGCTTTCTATTCATCTTCAGAGCAAAGTTCTTCTGTAAGTGGTAAATACTATTTAGATGTTTACAACGAACACTACACATCAGCATCAGCAGAAGTGCAGTTTTCAATAGCATACGCACATATTAGTGGTGGTGGTGTACCAACATTATCTCAAACGGATAGTTCTACTTTAGCAACTAAAGCTATCTATTCTCAAATGAGAAATTTATTGTTAGATAGTGGTGATACATATTTTAGTGTTTATAATGGGTCTACTGAAGGTGGACATGATTTAGAACACTTCTACGCATTAAACATCAATAGAGCTAGATACAAAGAAAAATTAGACCCAGGTAACATTCAAATAAGTTTATCAGGTTCAGCTGGATTAGTAACTTTAATTGATGATTCTGGCCAAGTTGAAACTGTTGGTTCAAGCGGTAGGGTATTTAATATGGTAAGTGGTGCATTGAACATTGGTACAGGCAACGAAGGTACAATCAATTCAACAACCGCTTCAAACGGACAAGGATGGGGATTATTCTATCCTGATGCAGGAGTTATCATCTTAAACCCAGCAGCTGTTAGAGCAGGCGTTGGAACAACATTTGTTTCAGCATCGGCAGCTAACACATATAGTAACGTAACTAATATGCACAATTTATTTGGTGCATTGAAAAAAGGAGAAGATTTCCAAGCTCGTAGAACTGAAAACGTTTCTACTTCACATTATTTCGTAAGAGCTAACAATAGAGAATTCAATTTCTCAAACAACCCAACATTTGTAACCGGCTCAACTGGACAATTTGTTCAACCTACTTTTGAAAGAGACCCTAAAGTGTACATTACTACTGTAGGTCTTTACGATGATGCTAATGAATTATTAGCAGTAGCAAAGGTATCTAAACCAATTGAAAAATCATTTGATAAGGAAGTTGCAATTAAGGTTAAATTGGACTTTTAATCAGAGAGTAACTTATATCGAACTATCAATGTATAGGCTAGACCCAACTCCAAAAAAGTTGGGTTTTTAGTTTGAAAGATATTTATATGTGATATGTTAAAAAGAATACCAAAATCGGATATTAGTATAAGACCTTTTAAGGCTTATAAAGAGTGGGATAGAGCAACTTCCAATGCTTCAGTTTTTGAAGCAGAAAATATTTTATATTCAAATAACACAACTGCGTCTGTATCCGAAGGATATTTAAGTGGTTCTGAATATAATAGAGTATCCGTTTACGGGCAACTTAAAGGACAATTTTATAATGGTAATGAAGATAATCCATTTTTAAGATTTGGTTCTAAAAAAAATTATTACGAAACGGCAACATTAGCTAAAGAAAGATATATAGAGGATTATGCAAAAGTAATAAGTATTCCACAAATTGCAGTTGGTGAAGGTATAAAAAAGTTTTCAGTTACATTAGTAGATTCATCTACCACTTATGTAGATGATGGATATGGTAATATACAAGACCCAAGAGATAGTATAATTTTATCACTAATAGATAATCAAACAAATCAGATAAATTTTATAGATTATATTAATAATGAATATAGTGCTTCATCTCCATACCCAACAACTGTATTTGTTGATATTCAAAACGAAGAAATAAGAATTTTATGGGATGGTACTACATATTTTCAACAATTAATATCATACGATGTACAATCAGGAGTATTGATTGCAGATGATTTACCATTCTTACCAGATGCAGCACAGGGTATAAAAATAGGTAATGTATTCTATACACAAGGATTGATAGTACTAACGAGAGATGCAGCTAATAGATTAAATAGTGGTTGGACTTTAGATTATAAATCAACCGAAACCATTTATGAAAACGAATTCTTATTAATAGTTCAGCCCGATGAATTTAACGTTTCACAAAACCCATCAGCAGTAGAGGTTGTTGGTGCAGAAACTTCTACATATGTAGATACCAATGGTATAGTTAGAAAAGTAACAACAAATCCTGGTGTAAAATACATTCGTAAAAAATCTATATTAGAAAATGGAGATATTTTAGATTATAGATTTAGTGGAACTACGGGAAGCGCAAAAGCTGGATTTGAACATTGGGAAGCTAGTAGTTCGGTAGATAGTACAGGTTCTTTCTTAGCACCATTTATAACTACAATAGGATTATACGATGATAATTGTGATTTAGTGGCGGTAGCTAAATTACCACAACCAATTAAGTCAGACCCTGAATTGCCTGTAAACTTTATTGTTCGTTTTGATACTTAACTTATATTTATATTAAACAATAGAAACTATGTCAAAGATTTTAGAATTATACAAAGCATCTCAAGCATCTTTAGGTGTTGATAAAATTTCATTTGAAGCTGGAGTAAACGCACAAACTCCATACACTACAAACGATTTGAAAAAGGTAGATGACCAAGTGTTAACTGCTGCAAAATTCAAAACCGGAAGAGGTGGAGAAATTAACGATAAAAAATACTCGGATTCTGTAAAGAAATAATAATTTAATGCCAAAAAAAGTTACAAAAAAGTCCAACTCTAAATGGGTTGCTAAAAAGTATGGATTTAAATCCGGTCTTGAAGAAAATATTTCCAATCAAATTGCAAGCAAAGGAATTGAGGTTAAATATGAATCCGAAAAGGTGGCTTATATTATACCTGCTTCTGAACATACTTACAATCCTGATTTTAAGTTACCAAATGGAATTATTATAGAAACTAAAGGTAGATTTGTTATAGCAGATAGAAAAAAGCACCTATTAGTTAAACAACAACATCCAGAATTGGATATCAGATTCGTTTTTACAAACTCTAAGAATAAAATCAATAAAAAATCCAAAACCACCTACGCAGATTGGTGCGAAAAGAACGGATTTAAATACGCAGATAAAGAAATACCAGAAGAATGGTTCTTATAACCATAAAAATTTGGTAATTTCAAATATTTGTTGTATATTTGGTTTGTGTTAAGTAGCAATGATAAAAATAAGGTAATTACTGCCCTTACTAATGTATTGGGTAGTGGAGTATCCCTAAAAGGGAACGAAATAGCATATTACTGTCCTTTTTGTAATCATCACAAACCAAAACTACAAGTTAATACCGAAACCCAAAAGTGGCATTGTTGGACTTGTAATAGTGGTGGTAAGAAACTTACATCTTTACTTCGTAAATTAGATGTAGATAGAAAAACGATATCTCTTATTAGAGAAATCTATGGTGATAGTAATTGGACACCACAGCAAGAAGATGCTGAAACAAAGGTGTTTATTCAACTCCCAAAAGAATTTATTTCATTAGCAGAAGAACCAAAGGGATTTAATCCTGAATACAAACATGCTATACATTATCTTACCCAAAGAGGTATTAGTATAAAAGATATCATCAAACACAATATTGGATATTGTAAAGAAGGTTTATATGCCCGTAGAGTGATAATCCCATCATACAATTCAGATGGTTCACTTAATTATTTTGTTTCTCGTTCTTATTATGAAGATGAGAAGATGAAATATAAAAACCCGCCAATCAGTAAGAATATAATTTGTTTTGAATCACAGGTAAATTGGAATGAACCAATTATACTTTGTGAGGGTGTATTTGATGCTATTACAATTAAACGAAACGCTATTCCACTTTTAGGTAAGTTTCCTTCCAAACAATTGGTTGAAAAAATCTTTATGAGTGGGGTAAACAATATCATTATTTCATTAGATAACGATGCAATCAACGAAGCACTTAAAGCAGCTGATTACTTCAGAAAAAATGGAATCAATGTAAAGATGATGTATCTAAAAGATAAAGATGCATCGGATATGGGTTATGAAAAATTTTATGAAGAACTAAAGAAAACTAAAGAGTTTTCATCAGAAGATTTACTATTAAACAAAATAAATTCATTATGAGTTTAAAAAGAATTTACCATATTGCGGATATTCATATTCGTAACGTACAAAGGCACAAAGAGTATAGAGCAGTGTTTGAAAAGATGTTTGAAGAAATCCGTAAAAGAGGTACGGAAGATTCAATCATTTATTTAGCAGGTGATATTGCACATGCTAAATTGGAAATGTCACCGGAATTGGTGAAAGAGATTAGTTGGTTATTTACCGAATGCTCTAAACATTGTGAAACAATTTTGATTGCAGGTAATCACGATTGTAATATGAACAACTCTGACCGTTTGGATGTACTTACTCCAATCGTAGAGGCTTTAAACCTACCAAATTTTCACTATCTTAAAGATACGCAAGTATATTCGTTAGGTGGGGTTGATTTTGCTGTATTCAGTATCTTTGATAAAAAAGATAATTGGCCAAAAGCAGAAACACTATTTGGAAACAAAAAGATTGCATTATTTCACGGACCAGTTGATAATTCAATGACAGACGTGGGGTATGTAGTAAGTAGTAGACATTTTACAACGGATATGTTTGATGGTTATGATTTAGCCTTATTAGGTGATATTCATAAAAGACAAACTATGATTTCTCCAAGCGGATGTAAAGTAGTTTACGCCGGTTCATTGGTACAACAAAACTTTGGTGAGAGTTTAAACGGACACGGATTCCTTATTTGGGATGTTGCATCTTTAAAATACGAAGCAATAGATATTCCAAATGATTATGGATATTATACATTGGATGTAGATAATGGTGTAGTACCAGTTGTAACGGATATGCCAAAGTTCCCTCGATTGAGAGTTCGTTTATCAAATACTGATACTGCCGATACAAAGAAAGTAATTACCGAAATCAAAATGAGATATGGTGTTGATGATTTTACAATTATCAGAACTGATTCATTCTCAAAACAAAAGACAGGTAATAGATTAAACAAATTAGATTTTGAAGATATATCCGATATCAACTATCAAAACACATTGATAAAGGATTATGTTCAAAGAATGATGCCATTTACAACCACTGCGGATTTAGATGGTTTAGAAGCAATCAATAGAGATATCAATAGCAGAATAACGCAAGAAGAAGTACATAGGAACATACATTGGAAACCTATAAAGTTTACATTCAGTAATATGTTCTCCTATGGTGAAAATAATAAAATAGATTTCGCAAAAGTAGGAGGATTAATGGGATTATTCGCACCAAACGCTAGTGGTAAATCATCCCTATTTGATGCAATCTCCTTTTGTTTGTTTGATAAGTGTAGTAGAGCATTTAAGGCTACTCACATTATGAACAATCGTAAAAAGGATTTCGAATGTAACTTACACTTCCAAGTAAATGGAATAGATTTTCATATTAGTAGAACTGCTAAAACGATTAACAAAGGAAAGAACGTTAAAGTAGATGTACAATTTTGGAAAGATGAAGGTGGTACAATCACATCTCTAAACGGAACGGAGAGAAGAGATACAAACGCAGTAATTGAACAATACGTTGGTAAGTACGAAGATTTCGTATTAACTGCATTGAGTTTGCAAGGTAACAATGCACTATTCATTGATAAATCACAAAGTGAACGTAAGGATTTATTGGCACAATTTATGGGGTTAGATATATTCGATAAATTGTATGAAACTGCAAGTGAGGATATTAAGGAAGTAGCAGTACTTATCAAAAATTTTAAGAAAACCGACTTTACGACAGAGTTGGCTGAAAAGGGTTTAGAAAAGCAAACAAAGAAATCAGAATTAAGAGCAAAAGAAAAGGAATTAGAAACAAAAGCAAATGATGTAGAAGATTTATCTAATAGAATATTGGGATTAACAAAAGAGTTGGTGCCAGTAGATGCAAATTTAGATTTAGATAAATTGGAAAAGAAAAAGAATCAAATTGGATTTGATATTCTACATGTTCTTTCAGAAGAAAAAAATAAGAAAGCAAAATTAGATGAATACACACAAAGTATTTCCGAAATATCACAATCGATTGAAGAACACAAAACTATTAATGGTAAACCAATCGAAGATGCTAAGAAGGAATGGGATGAGTATAAAAGTGAGATAAATGAAACTGAACATCAAATTCAGTTATTAGAACAATCTTTAGAATCCAATAGAGAAAAACTTTCACATTTGGAACAACACGAATATGACCCAAACTGTAAGTTTTGTATGAATAACGTATTCGTAAAAGATGCGTTAGAAACAAAATCTAAAGTAGAAGAGCAAGAAGATAAATTAACTGAATTAGGAAACAAACACCAATCACTAATTCAACAGGCATCTTATATTGCGGATGTAGAAGAACAATGGGATTATTTGGTTGAGTTAAAATCTAAATATCAGAAAGCAATTGTAATTAAAGAAAAAACAATTGCCGAATTAAATGGATTTGAAACTCAAAAACAATTGTATGACACTCAATTGGAGCAAGTAAATTCAGATATCCAAAAGTATCACGATAATGAAGATACGATTAAACGTAATAAACAAATAGAATCTGTTATTGAAGGTTTAAATAAAACCAAAGGTGAAATAGAATCCGAAGTAAAATCGCTTAACAAACAAATATCTGATTTGAATAGCTCTATTACTCAAATACAATCGTTTATAGACAATGTAAAGGATAAGATGGATGAAGTTAAGGAATTGGAAGAAAAGAGTCGCCTATACACCTATTATATCGATTCTGTAAAGAGAGATGGTGTACCATACGAACTCATTTCCAAAGCAATGCCTGTTATTGAAAATGAAATCAATAATATACTTGCGCAGGTTGTAGATTTTAGTATCGTAATGGATATAGATGGTAAATCTATTAACGCAAAAATTGTTTACGAAGACCAAGAATGGCCATTAGAAATGTGTAGTGGTATGGAGAAGTTTGTAAGTGGTTTGGCTATTAGAGTAGCTCTGATTAACATATGTAACCTGCCCCGTCCTAACTTCTTAGTAATTGATGAGGGATTTGGTACGTTGGATGCAAATAACTTATCATCATTATTTATGATGATGCAATATTTAAAAACTCAATTCGATTTTATATGGATGATTTCTCACTTAGAACAAATGAGAGATATCGTAGATGGATTGATAGAGATAAAAAAGATAGATGGATTTAGTAAGATTGATTTTTAACCTTATCAGCTCTTAACACACTCGCTTGAGGTTTAGTAACACCAACGTGTTTCTTAATTAAATTTTCAACTAAACTTCCCATCTTAAACCCATGTTCTTCACAATATTGTTTGAGAAGTTCGTGGGTTTCTTTTTTTATTTGTAACATTGCGTATTTCATAACTTTATATTTCTTTAGTTTTTATTAGTTTTCTTTATATAAATATGAAGATAATATTTTTTTTGAAATATTTATCTTTGTAACCCCAAAAAGATACAATGGCAATTTTAAAGAAAACCCTTTTTGATGAGAGTTTAGAAACAATTAATGTTTTAGTAAACGATACTGACCCTAATAGTAAATATTTTAAAATAACAGAATTACCCGATACTTTTACGGGAGGTAAAAACGCATTCCTTATTCAAGGTTCTCCTGAATTGGTTTCTGATACAATTGTAAAAATTCAAATCAGAGATTCGCAAGGTAAAATAGTTTATCACGAACCAGGCGAAGGTATTCCTGAATATTTTGAAGGAACTTCTAAAGTTGTTGCTGTTTACATATACCCCGATACTGCTTTTGGTCCTTGCACTATAACAATATTAGGAGAATTAAGTGAGTATAATTTTAATGGAGTTACAATACCTGTTCCTGAAAATTGGAAAGATACATATAATGTTAAATGGGAAAAGCAAATAAATGTAAACCCAATATTAGCAAATACATCTAAAATAAGATTTTATCGTAGACCTAAAATCGATATAAGCGAATCAATACTTCCAATCTACAATAGAAACGTAAGTAGATTAACAATATCTGGTTCAGTAAATGGTACACCAACATTACCATCAGCGGGGGAAGATTATAGAACGTTCAAAGGAGTATCACGATACGAACTATCTTTAAATGGATTATCTCAATTTTCCGAATCAATGGAAAGAGAAACCATTCAAATAAACGGATTAGCTAAATCATACTCCCCAATTATAACCGATGTTACAACAAACAAAAAAGCGTTTGTTGATGTTCCATATTATATAACAGGCTCATCTTTACCAAATTATTATTCGGTTACCGCATTTACATCGGCATCATATACAATGTCATATGATGCAACTGTTACATTAACCGATTCAGCAATCAATTCATCATTTGCTACAATTAATATTACCGATTTAGAAACATTTAGTGGTGATGTAAACCGAATCAAAGTTTATGCGAGTTCTAAAAATGATTTAGGAGATTTTCAATTATTAGAAGATGTTCAATTAGAAAGTAATGAGTTATTATTAACATCATCTTTTGCAAATCAACTAAATGTTAGAACCGGTTTATTTACCAACGCTATATTATCATCATTTTGGACATCATCGGCAATAGAAACCGGCGTAAATCTTAGTGTTGATAATACAACTCTTTTAAAATCGGTTTTATTAACACCACAAAGTGATTATAGTTCATCGGTTGGATTATTTAAGTTCTATAATAAAGAATCAATAAACTTCACAAAGAATACAGAATATCAATTGGATTTTACACCACTATTATCTGCGGCAGCTGATACATTTGGTGGTATTGAAATTTATATGAGTGGTTCTGCGTTTACTCCAACATCATTAGAAACAAACTACGGAAAAAAAATTGGAGATTTAACAACAAATACTCAATTTAGAAAATACGATAAACAACAAATAAACTTTAAACCAGATTCGGATGGTGTTGGTAATTTAGTATATGTTGTAAAGGGTGGTGTATGGCATATTAGTGATATAAGTTTAAGAGCGGCACAAGAATCATCTTTTTCTCCAAATGAAATTACATTGACTGTAAATGTGCCTGTTAAAATCAATAATGAAACATTTGATTTTAAATTTGAGTTATACGATATAAATAACAATTACGTTCCCGTTTTATTAGAAGAAGAATTTACTTTTAGTGGTGGTAATGATGTTGATGTTAGAAGAGATTTGCAATTAAACGTTTCTAATAATTCATTTAACTTTTCAACAGCATCTGTTTTTCCACAATTCGTAACAATTGATTTTACAAAAACAGGTTTAACTGGCTCTGTTACATTCCAATCACAATCAGTTGATGTAAATGGAAATTTGATTACAGTAACACCGCAGCCCGGAACATTAGATTATGTCGATGTTGATACAAGAACATTATCTTTAGCAAACTTTACAGGTTCTTCTGCTTTAGGGGTAACTGTTGGAGCAATTACATATACTGCCAGTTGCGAAGATGTTAATAGATACTTTACAATTTTTAGAATAGACCAAGGTGCACCTGCAAGATTATTTTATGCTACGGCAGATAAAAATAGCTTTGTATTTGACCCGGATGATAGATACAAATCGGATATAGTCGATGATTATATTGATATTCGTTTGGTAAGACAAAATTTACCATCATATGAAGATGAGGGATTTAATATCACATCAGGCTCTGAAGTTGGAACACCACCACCATTACATGAAATAGAAAGTATTGGAAATGCGACTGTTTATAGATTATTTGTAACTTCATCTACACATCCATATAGTGCAACACCAATTTCGGGAAGTGGATATGTTTATGATTTTGGACAATCCCATTATGATTTTAAATATGATACTGTTGATGGAGATTTTACTTCATCGGTAACAATTGATGCAGTATTAAAAGGTGATAAGGGTAAAGGATTAATAGCAACATCGGATGCAAATCAGTTTTTTTATAAAATGACTGATTTATCGCCTATCCCATCTTCACAAACCATAACAATATTAGCAAAAAGATTAAACTTAGGAAGTTTAACAAATACTATAACTGTAACAAGCGGTAGTGGAGTTCCTGCTTTATCAGCACCAAACTATGAAGGAAATGGTGTTACATCTTATACAATTTCAGCTGGGCAATCCTCAAATTACCAATATAGTACCGGCGTACAAACATATACATTTACAGCATATGATTTAAATGGCACCGCATATAATGACGAAGTTACACTATCATCGGTTATTGCTGAATCTCAAATATCAGTAAATTTAACAAACGAAAACGCAACTTTGCCAGCACGTTCTACGGGTTGGGTAGCAAGTGGTTCATTCGTTGCAACAAGTGGTTCGGTGAGTGTAAAAGTAGGTGGTGAAGATATTACAAGAGAAGAAGGATTATCAACAAATAATAGATTTGATATAATTTCGGCAACAGGTACAAATTGTACTCCAAATGATACAACGCCGGATGACGCAACTTATGGAATTACATCATTAACAGCTGATAGTGGTTCTTTAAGTTTAGTTGTTAGATATAAAGATGGTAGAGGAACTTCAACTGATATAACAAAAGTTGTAACGTATTCAAAGGCAAAAGCAGCAGCACCATCTTTAACGTTATCAACAACAAATAAAGCACAATCTGTTTCAGCAAAATCAACTGGCGAACAAATTGATTCTTTTGCAAATGCGGTTGTAACTATCGCAGAAACGTACAATGGTTCTACATCAAATTTAGGATTAATACTATTGAGTGGTAGTAGCTCTGATTTAGCAAACATTGTTACAAATAATTCAACAGGTTTAGTAACTTTAGCAGGAAGAACTTTAGCAAATGGAACAAATGCTGCTAGTGTAGCAATTACCGCATCAGTTACGGATTCGGAAGGACAAAGTAGAACTTTAAGTGATACAATATCTTTAACTAAAGTTAAAAAAGCAGTACCAAGCGTTACGATTTCAGCAACTCCACAATCACAAACTGTTGCAGCAAATGCAGCTGGTACACAAACCGGCACACTTACTAACGTTACAATAACGGCTTTAGAAGGTACAACTAATAGATTTACATCTATGGCTATTGCTTCTTCATCTGGCTTTTCAATCGCTCCAATTGTAAGTAGTAATACACTTACAATGACATCGGCGGTAATGAATGCAGATGAAGCATCGGTAACATTGACTGTAACGCATACGGATAGTGAAGGTACAACGGGTCAAACACAAACCATAACAATACGAGCTTCAAAAATAAAGCAAGGTGAAAGTGGGGTTGTAATAAACTTAAATCCTGCATCACAAATTGTAACGAGAAGTAATACGGGAACATATGGAACGCCTGGTTCATTTGTTGTTAGTGTAATTGAGGGAGGTACTACATACACATACGATGATTCATCGCCATACGCAAATTCAACATTTAGAATAACATCGTTATCAGGTGGTACTAATAGTGGTGCAACAATAACACCAACAACACCAACAACAACCGCTGGAACAATTGTGACTTTCAATGTAGTGTATGTAAATGCAGCCGGTACATCGGCAACTGTTTCTCAAACACATACGGTATCGGTTACATTAGATGGTCAAACAGGTCCGGGTGTTGTATTCACAGGAGTTTGGGAAGCTAACAGAGCTTACCAATTTAGTACGGGCGCAGGAACAGGCCGCAGAGATGTGGTTCTTTGGAGTCCAACGGGTGTAGCACCATATGAAAACTATTATGCAGCAATTAGACAACATACATCCACAACAGGAAACGTAGCCGATGGCTCACCAAACCAAACTGCACAAACGGGTTGGGAAAACTTAGGTACACAAGATTTCTTTGTTGCAGCAAAAATAGGTTTATTTGAAGATTCATTTGTTCAAAGTACATTAAATATTGGTACTAATAATAGTGGTGGAGTTTCATCCGCAAATATCACACTTGCCGGTGGCACTACAAATCCATATTTATCGGTTGGCCAAACAACGCAAGGATATGCAAATGATGGTATATTTTTGGGTAGAGATAGTAATCTTTCTAAATTTAGTATTGTAAATGGAAGTACTTCATATATAAAATGGACAGGAACTAATTTAGAAATAAAAGGTTCTATTAGTGTTACAGGTGGAGATGCGGCAACACAAACATATGCAAATACTGTTGGCTCAAACGCAGTATCATCTGGCTCACTATACGCTTCAAACGCAGCTTTATCGGGTTCTATTTCAGCATCAGCAGCTCAAACAGCAGCTACATTAGCTGGGCAAACAGCCGCAAATAATGCTGCGGCATCAGCATCTGCAGCCCAACTATTTGCTCAAACTGCCGCAAATAATGCCGTTACTTCTGGTTCAAATGCAGCTAGTGCCGCACAAGCAGCAGCTATTGCTACTGCAAATTCAAACGCTTTAGCCGTTGCAAGTGCTTCCGTAAACCTATTAGCAAATGGTGGTTGGGTTGGTGGTAGTGGTACGTTTATAACATCAACATCAATTTCATCGCCAATTATAGCTGGTAATGCTGGATATATTTCTTCTGTATTTAAAGTTGGTAGTGGTGGTATTACATTGGATGGTACTAATAAAAAAATATTTGTAGGTACAGGAAATTATAATAATACCGATACCCCATTTTATTTTGCATCCGGTTCTACCGATGTATTTTCATTGGGAGATAAATTAACTTTCAATGGAAGTGCATTATCCATCACCGGAACTATGAATGCTTCAACGTTTAATGGTGGAACTATTTCTATTGGTAGTGGAACTACTAGTATTTTTATAGCTAATTCAAGCGGAATTTCTTTAGGAAATATAACATTTGCTAACGCACCATTTAGTGTAACTCCAACGGGTGTTTTAAAATCAACATCGGGAACTATTGGTGGTTGGACGATTGGTTCTACAACCCTTTCATCCAATAATAGTCAAACTATATTGTATAACGATGGTAACATAACATTATCAAGTGGTGGTGTTGAAAAAATTAAAATTACAAAAGATAGTTTATCAACAAATAGCACATCTACATCAGCGACATTTCCAAGTACTACCGATACAAGTGCAAATCCACTATTTAGTAGCTTTAACTATCAACAAACTGTAGGTAATACTTTTGGTACATCAGCCACAACTGGAAACTTCACAATAGGAGGTACTGCGATTATTGTAAATGTACCATATACGGGAACTGCGGTACCAGGTCAATCACAATGGAATCAAACTTTAGCAAATTTTAGAAGTGTTCAGAATCTTACCCTACAAACAGTTACCGTAACAATATATACATCGGGAGGTTCTTATGTTACATCAAAAACAGTTACGGTTTTCTCTCAACGTGATTATTTATCATCCGCAACATCACCATACACCCACCCAGCTATAACAGCAGGAACGGCAGCAGTACCATTTTCAGGATTAACATCGGGTGGAACTTATTATGCTGTTGTAGATATTTCGAGAACAATATCATCTCAATATATTGCTTTCACATTTGGTTCAGTAACACTTTCTGGTCAATTTGCTTGGACTGGTATCACCGGAGGTTCTCCTACAATTGATATAACATCAGCAGAAGAAAAAACTTCTATTGGTGTAAATGGTATGATTGTATCATCAGCCGGTGGTTTTGCTCAAATCGGACCGGTTGCAACAGTAGGTGGAACTGCATATAGTGCTGCATTTTTGGGAGATGTTAGAATAAATGGAGCTTTATATACATCTGCCGTTCTATCATCTTCGGATGAAAGATTAAAAACTAATATAAGAGATTTGGAATCTCCATTAGTAAAAATTGAAAAGTTAAATCCAAAATCATTTTTGTGGAATGATATAACTGCACCATTGACAGATAAGGGAGATTCATATGGATTCATAGCACAAGAAGTACAAAATGAATTTCCATTTTTAATAAAAAATGTAGGAAATATAAATAATTTAAGCGATGTATTATCATTAGATTACAATGCAATAATAGCATTAAATACAGCTGCTATAAAAGAATTACTTATAAAAATAGAACAATTAGAGGAAAGAATTTTAGAATTAGAAAATCAATAATATGATTACAACACCGCAAAATACGAGAGATATTAAATTTGTTAGAGCAGTTTGGGGAGATATGGATTTATCATTAATTCCAAATACACCACAATATAATGAAATTGTATATGTATGGGGTATTGAAAATAAATTACAATTGGATTCGATGGGATATACTACTATCCTATGCGATAGAAATAAATTAAATTTTAAATATACATCATTTTTATATGAATTCATTCATAAATTAATTGCAATAGAAAAAGCATCTAAAAACTTTTCAAAAATACTTTTTTTAGATTGGGATTATAATTTATATAAAAATTTAGATGATGATTTTTTCAACTATTTTAATACAAAGATATTTTTAGCACCAATATATGAATATACTATAAATGAATTACAATCTTCTAATAAAGATGTTGAATCATTTGATTATAATATATCACACTTAATAAAAAAATACTCTTGGTCAAAAGATGAAACGTATATAATACCAAATGCTGGATTTATTTACATATCAAATCCTAACATAGCTACTGAATTATTACAAATTGCAAAAAATCAAAATTTAAAAACTTTAATTGAAGAATTTGCAATACAAATTTGGTCAAATTGCACTTTAGAAAACTATATAGAAAATTTTCATCCAAAGGTTTGCTTTGGTAGAAACGATTCAAATATTAATACATATGTTGAATCTATAATAGAAAAAAACATTTATTTTAAAACTTTATGATAGTATTCATAACAACAGGTTACGGAAAAAATGTTGTAGGTGGTTCGGATATATGGTGTAATAACTTTATAGAAAACATTTTCCCTTTAATAAAAGAGCAATTTGTATTATTAATAGATGGTAGACCATTAGTAAATAATAAAGAAAACTTTTATAAGTTATATACTCACGAAAATGATGGAAAAGTAGATGCTTTATTAGATTCATGTGATAAAATAGTATTTTTACATCATTCTTATAAGCCAAATCCCATAATCAAAAAATATCTACACAAAACTCACACAACATTTGTTCATGCTTTCATTCCTGATATGTTGGGGTTGAATGATGAATATGAAAATCTAATGACTAAAATAGATTGGGAATGGCAAAAACAAATATTAGATAATTCAAATAATATAGTTTGGATAGGATACGAAAATGATAATATACATCAAAGTTATCCACACGTTATTAACATAGCAAATTACTATGAATGGAAAAATAACAAACCATTTGTAGGAATTATCAGCAATAAAATTGGTTACGCTGCAAGATGTGAGACAAGAAAAAATGCACATTATTTGGATAATATTCCTTCAATTATATTTTCTAACAAATATGATTATAAAAGAATGTTAGAAGGTAGTAAAATAAATTCTCATTATCATAGATTCATAGAATTTGATTACCAATTTCATCAGAAATTTTTTGATGGAAATTTTCAGATATTTCACGGATGTTATACAAAAGAACCATTTGGGTATGCAATATTTGATGCAATTGATAATGGTAAAGTTCCAATAATACACACCGATTGGATGAAGCATATTGATTACAAATACAGAGCAAACACAAAGCAAGAATTTAATCACATATATTTAAAAATATTAGAAGATGATTTTGAAACAATAAATTCAGAATTTTCTAAATTAAGAAATGGATTAAGTGATTATAGTAATAAACAAAAATGGATTAAAGAAATATGCAAAGCCTTATCAATTTAAATAGAGTAAAAGATTATTTAACAAATAATCATTATATAAATACCGATGGCATTATAATAAGAAATCCTGTTTCATATAGATGGACACATGGTGCAACTGATTTACATTTAGGAGATGGTATTCTAATATATTCTTTTATCCAATTTATTAGAGCAAAAATATGCGTATGTATTGGAACTGGCGGTGGGTTTATACCACGTCTTATGACACAATCACGATATGATTTATGGGAGCAAGGTATTTTTGAAGGGAAAAATACAAATGAATGGGGTGATATAGGAACTACAATTATAGTAGATGCTTCAAATGGAGTGGGGGGATATACCGATTGGACAGATACCAATTCTTTTTTAAGACAGCATTTTCAACCACAAGTTATTTTAGAAACATCTGAAAGAGCATTTTATGATTATTTTGTAAGACAAGATATTAAAATTGATTACTTACATATTGATGGTGACCACTCTTATGAAGGTGTAAAAAAAGATTTTGAATTATATTCAACCATAATGTCAGAAAATGGTATTATAACAATACACGATACAGACCAAAAATATCAAGATACATTAATTATAGCCGAAGAAGCTAAAAAAGATTTTGTTCCATTTGATGGACCCGCAAAATTTATTAAAGAATTGGAAAATAATAGTGAATGGAATTTGGTAAATTTAAAAAATTTTCGTACTTTTACATCCAAAGCAACAAGTACGGGTTTAGCAATATTAAGTAAAAAGTAATATATATACATATATAATAAGTTATGATTAAACCAAAATTGGTAACAGTTACGGGCCATCGTACCAATACATTACGGCATCAATTAAATCACTATAAAGATATAGTGAGCGATATATTTGTTGTTGTATATGAAAACTCCGAAACAAATAAGAAAATAGAATTTGAGATAGCAGAAATATGCTCTGATTTTGGATTAGAAATTCATAAAGTAAAAACACATAAACCATTTGATTGGGAAATGGTTACAAAGCTATACAATGAAACAAAGTTGCTTTTTCCAGATGATTGGTGGATTGTGGCTGATGATGATGAATTACAATTATATTCAAAACCCATTTCAGAAATAATAGATGATTGTGAAATAAATGGTTGGAGATTTGTAACAGGTGGATTTATAGATAGAATTGGTATAGATGGTGATTTTCCATCAATAGATGATGATACTAATCTTTGGAAAGAATTTCCAATGGCTGGATTTTTTAGACACCCAATGAGTGGAGCTTGTCCAAATAAAGTTACCTTATGTAAAGGAAATGTAGAGGTTTCAAATGGTCAACATTATGCGATTATAGATAATGAAACAACTTGGAAATGGAAAGGATGGAATCACCCATTTAGATATCCAATAGAAAAAAACTTTACTCAAGTTCACCACTTTAAATGGGATTCAACAGTAAGAAGAAGGTTAAAAGCCGTAGCAGATATTAATAGTGAATATTCATATTCGGATGAATATAAAAAAATGTATGATGCTCTTAAAGATAATAGATTCATAGTAGATGTTTCTAATAAGGATTATATGTTTGAAATGTGTTCAACTCCAAATTATGAAAATTATAAAAATTGGAATCATTTAAGTAAAAAAATTATAAGTTTGTAATGAAAGATGCAAAAGGTAAAAAATTAGCTATTATAGTACCTTATACAGAAAATCGTTTAGATGAAATGTATAAGTTTTCCGGTCATATGGAATATTTTTTAGAAGATAAAATGGATTATACTATCCACTTTATGAATCAAAAGTATGCTGATTTATATTTTAATTATGGTAAATTGTGTAATATAGGATTTGAACTAACAAAAGATGACCACGACTATTTCGTTTTTCAGGATATAGATGTATTACCAAAAGATGAAAGATGTGATTATTGGTATTCGGATAAACCAACTCATTTGTGCCCAAATTTAAGACCTTACGCAGATTGGATTGGTGGTGCATTTAAAATAAACAAACAACAATTTCAAAAAATAAACGGATTTAGTAATGATTATTGGGGTGGAGTATTTCATTGGAATGATTTACTTTATAGATTGAATAAAAGTGGATATTTGAATCTAAGTAAGTTTTTTACAAAAAACATATACAAACCACACATATTGACTGATAATAAACTTGCAAATAGAGAAATTAAAAAAACAATATATCCGTTTTTATGTAGTGATAATATATGTGGGGTTATTAAATCAAATAAAATTACAGATTTAACATTTAATGATTCTTTTACTATTTCTGCTAATGTTTATATAAATGATAATCAAATACAAAATGCTTGTATAGTAGGTAAAAAAGGATATGATATTGGATTGTTCGTTATGAAAAACGAAGCAGTAGTTGCACAAATTTGGAACGATAAAAAAGAGTTGCAACAAATATGGTTTCCACATAGAAATTATTGTAATGAGTGGGTTAACATAGCTCTTACAGTTGATTTGAATAATTCAGAAATGATTTTATATATGAATGGTAAAGATGTCAGCAGATTACCAATATCATCAAATATTTTAAATTCATCTAAAAGTGATGTGTGGGTAGGCAGTTTAGAGTATAAAAATAATCTAAGAGGAAAAATATCAGAATTATTAATTTTTGATTATGCCCTAAAACAATCGGAAATTCAAAAAATATATGTAGATGGATATAAAGAAAAAACCACTACATTTGAACCTGTAATTAACATTCCATTTGATAAAAGATTTGGAGATTTTTATGTAGATGTATCTAAAAAATCAAAAAGTAATATGAGAGGAATATCTACGGGTCTTATATCAGAAATTGAAAAAGAAGATATAAACGTATCTTACAAATTTGATATGCCGGAAGAATCTCCTGGTTATTTTGAAATTTTGGAAAATTCAAAAAAATTCCTTAAATTAGATAACTATAAGTGGGATGAAAAGGATGAAAATTTTGTAGAAAATGAAAAAATATTTTTCTACGAAATAGCATCTGGTGTTTTAAATACCGATAAATTTGGATTAAATACAGTATCATATGATTTAAAAGATACTAAAAAAATAAAAGAAAACATATTCATACATTCAATTAAAATTTAATTATTATGGCTACAAACAAAAAAGAAGAAGTAACAACGCAGGAACAATCACAACAACCAACCAATTTAGAATTAGTTGTTTTAGAAACTAGAAAAGTTAAAGCATTAGAAAAAATTGCAAATTCATTAGATGCACTAACCATTTGGTTTGAAGAAATCGATAAAAAAGATTGGAGTGAAAGAATTGCGTATTATTTATACGAATTTCACAACTTAGCTAAATCTAAAGCTAACACGGGTGATGATGTAGAATCAGTTGAATCCGAATCAAATCCAATGCCTGTTAGAAAGGTAAGACCAAAAAAAGATATAGAAACAGTCTAAATTAAAATATGAAATTAGGAGTTATAGTTCCATATAGAGATAGACCAGAACATTTAGAAAAGTTTATAAAAAATGTTCCAGCCTATCTTTTGAACAACAATATAGAATACGAATTAATAGTTGTAGAGCAATCTGATAAAAAACCATTTAATAGAGGAAAATTATTAAATGTTGGGTTTTTAGAAGCTAAAAAATTAGAATGCGACTATGTAGTGTTTCACGATGTGGACATGATTCCATTGGATGTTGATTATTCTTATTCAGATATACCACTTCATTTAGCAACAGAATTTGAATTAGAAAATGATAAATCAAAAAATCTATCATTCGAAGATTATTTCGGCGGAGTTACCATGTTTTCAATTGAAGCATTTGAAAAAATAAATGGGTATTCTAATTTATATTGGGGATGGGGGTTTGAAGATGATGACCTTTTATTTAGAAGTAAAAAGGAAAACTTACCTTTGGACACTACAATAATTGGAAAAAATGACATAAAAAATGTTTATGGTTTATATTTTGATGGTTCACAATCACATATTAAAATTGAAAAAAAAGATTTATTAGATTTCTCAAAAAATAGAACTATCTTAATAAGTTTTAAACCAGATGATTTGGTATCCAACCCAAATAATGAATATGATGATTTCACTGCATTTTCCATACCAGGATATGATACTAATATTTCTTTTAATTCATTTAGAAGATATAAAGTTGATATTTGGGATGATAAAAACAAATGTATTTCAATAAATTCAGAAATACTTACAAACCATTTTACACAAATTGCTTTAGTAATAAATGCCATAGAAAAAACAATTTCGTTTTATAAAGATGGTGAATTGATAGAAGAAATTTTATATAAAGGAAAATTAAAAGATTATTCAAAAGAACAACATTTTTATTTAGGAGTAGGAGACCCTAAAAGAAGTAATCCAAATTATTTTTCAGGAATTATATCAGAGTTTGCTATATTCAATGATATATTAAATCCAAAAGAAATACAAACACTTTCAGAGAACGCTTTGGAAAACTCTTTATTAGAAAATTTTAGAGGATATAATTCTTCAGAAAAATTAATGTTATACTATGATTCTAAATTTGTAAAAAATAATTACATAATGGATTTAACATTTAATAAAAATGATGGACAAGTATTTAATTCTCATTTTATTAAATCACAAGAATCATTGGGTAAAACAATAGATGTACCATATAGACGTGTTGGTTTATTTAAATTGCTATCACATAAAACAAATAGTTGGGAAAGTGGAAAGTGGGTTCATAATGAAACTAGAATAAATCAGATAAAATTTCTTAATGAGATAAAGCAAGATTTGTATGATACTAAAAAGGATGGATTAAACAGCTGTTTGTATCAAACAATTGGGGATACACATATAGAAAAATATCATCACTTATCTGTATTAATTTAAATTATGGGGCATAAGTTAGGCGTTTGCGTACCATATAGAAATAGAGAAGCTCATATGAATGAGTTTGTTCCTAAAGTATCTAAATTTTTGGATGAAAGAGGAATAGACCATACTATATATTTGGCACATCAATGCGATGAGTACCTTTTTAATAGAGGACTTATGAAAAACGTAGCTGCTAAATACGCATTTGAAGATGGGTGTGATTACATTGTTTGGCACGATATTGATATGGTGCCGGAAGATGAAAGTTGTGATTATTCATTTCCAGAAGATAATCCACAACATATTGCAGTTCGTATATCTCAATCCGATTATGCTTTAAAATATTATGAATACTTTGGTGGTGCAGTTTTATTCTCAAAAGAACAAGTAGAAAAAACCAATGGATATTCAAACGATTATTGGGATTGGGGTATGGAGGATGATGACCTATTTTGGAGATGTGTTATGGAGGGAATGGCTGATAGACAATTCATTGAATTTGATAAAGTAAAAACAGCCGCTATATTTGATGGAAAATCATCGATGATAAAAATACCATGCAGTGAAAATATGAGATTTGCTTTAAATAGTTCTCATACAATATCTGTATTAGTAAAAGCAGACCAACAAATAGAAAAAGTTCCAATTTGGTTAATTGGTGATTCCGAAAGGAAATTTGTAGAATATCCAATTATTAGAAAACCAGGGTATGATTGGGGATTATCTTTTAACAATAGTAGAGCATATACATCTATGTTATGGACCGCTCACAAAGAGCACATATATCAATGGTTTAAAAGATATGAGGGTGAGTGGAGTTGGATTACAATGGTTGTAGATGACTATAATAAAAACATGCATTTGTATCTAAATGGTAGAGAAAATAGTGCAAGACATGGTACGGGCACAGAATCACCCATAAGATATGAACATAATTTAAAAAGATATGGAAGTGAACCATTTTATATTGGACATACAACATCGGTAGCTGGATTTGAACCAAATGCATTCTTTAAAGGAGAAATAGCTGATATAAAATTTTGGGATAGAGCATTAAATTCAGCTGAAATAGAATTATTACATAAACAATTTTCTACAAAAGGATTGTTACTTCACTATAATTTTAAAGAATTTGATGAAGTTGGAAGAGTTGTAGACCAAGCAGAATTAAATGATGGTGTTTGCAAAAATGTAACATTTGAAGATAGAGAAATAAAAATTTCCGATGTAGTTTTACCACATAGAAGAGATGGTAAATTTTTATGTTTGCCACATCAAACCGAAGGTTTAATAAACGTTGGCGGAATAGAAAAATGGGCAAAGGGAGAAACAACAGCTGCAAACGAAAGAAGATATGTATTAGAAATGCAGCAAGGAAAAATAGATTATAAAAAAGATGGTATGAGTAACTTAGATAGTAAGTTTAAATATCTAAATACAAAAACCATATTTGATAAACACAAAATGATAAACGTTCATTGTATAAAATAATAACATGGCAGAAGATAAAATTATAAAAGGAGAAAATCCATTATATGTCCAAATAAAAAATGAGTTAGATTCAATAGGGCCAGGTATGTGTCTTGCTAAATGGACACAGGTTACTTTACAACTACAAAGTGGGCACAATCACTCTTGTCACCACCCAGCCACTCATAAAATTTCAGAGCAAGAAATAGCACGAAATCCATCAGCACTTCATAACACTCGTTTTAAAAAATTAAAAAGAAAAGAAATGTTGAGTGGAGCACGTCCAACGGAATGTGATTATTGTTGGAATGTAGAAGATAATTCAGACCGTTTTTCAGATAGAGTTTTTAAATCTTCTGAAAGTTGGAGTTGGGAACATAAAGAAGAAATTTTTAATTCAGATTGGAGAGATGATTACAATCCAAAATATGTGGAAGTAGCCTTTTCAAATACATGTAACTTTAAATGTTCGTATTGCGGACCATCATTTAGTACAACTTGGATGGAAGAAATTGAAGAATATGGCGGATACCCAACTACTGATAATTTTAATGATATAACTTGGATGAAGCGAGAAGATAAAATGCCAATTCCACAAAGAGAACATAATCCATACGTTGAAGCATTTTGGAAGTGGTGGCCCGAATTATATCATAGTTTACACACATTTAGAATAACGGGCGGAGAACCATTATTATCAAAAGATACATGGAGAGTATTAGATTATATTATTAGCGAAAAGAATCCAAATAAAAATCTTAAATTAGCAATTAATTCTAATTTAGGTGTACCTGATGCTTTGATTGATAAACTTATTGAAAAAATAAAAAAAATTGAAGATGGTGGAAAGGTAAAAGAATTAATTTTATTTACATCTGCCGATACTTGGGGGCAACAGGCGGAATATATTAGAACAGGTTTAGAATTTAATCGTTTTTGGGATAACATAAATAAAATATTGTTAAGTTGCCCAAAAATAGTTATTACATTTATGGTTACATATAATGCATTATCTGTTTTAAATTATGATAAATTTATAAAAGAAGTTTATAAATTAAAAGAAACATACGCAAGTCCATATAGGTACTGGAACTCTGCAACGTTTTTAGATTCATCGTATTTAAGATGGCCACTACATCAGACTGTTCAGATACTACCATATCAGTTTTCTGAAAAAATAATGAATCAAGCAAAATTAGCAACATTCTTTTCAACACCATCATTTAACTCAACACAAATTGGTTATAGTGATGTAGAAGTTCAAAAAATTAAAAGAATTTATGATTGGATGTTAGCACCACAAGATTCAATGCAACAACTAAAAAATAGACATAATTTTTACAAATACTTTAGTGAGCACGATAGAAGAAGAGGAACTGATTTTTGTAAAACATTTCCTGAATTAGAAGAATTTTATCACTTTTGTTCAACAATTACTATATGAGTTTAAAAATAAATGCAGATAATTTATATTTGATTTTACCATCAAATGTATCCTTTAAAGAATCAAATATTGGTGGTTCTATGGAAAAGGATTTTACTCTTTTTGCAAGAGTAAAAATAGATAAAGAAAAATTGACAGAAAAAGAATCATTTATTATTTCTAGAAGCGGAATGCATTCTGGTATATCCGTTTTTAAAAATCAATTGGACAAAGTATTTTTACAATACACATATTGGTTCGAAAACGAAGAAGATGGTACTAAATCCGTTAAACAAGTACATGTAGAATTGAAAGATTCGGATATGGAAGATTTTGTGGATTTATATATGATTAATGATGATGATAAAGCAAAAATATCGTGCTATTTAAATGGTAATATAGTAGGAAGTATAGTATATTCTGGGTTTAATAAATTATCTTATAAAGATTCACCATTTTGGATTGGGTGTGGTAGTATGTTTGGCGATGAAGATACAAGAGGAATTGGTGATTTTGAATATGAAATAATATTTTGTTCTTCAAAAAAAATATTAAATTTAGATGTACAAGATATTATAAAAAATTATGATTCAAAGTATTCTAAAAACATATTTGGAAATTATAAGATATTTAATCCAAATTTGGAACTAACTAAATATTTTGCCTTCTTTTGTGATTTTAAAATATCGAATAGATATAAACTTTGGAATTACGCATTTAATGGTAACTACCCACAAATTTATATAGAAGGAAACGTATATTATTAATTATGAGAATAGCAGTTTGTTTTAGTGGACAGTGGAGAACTGGAAATAATTGTTATAATGATTTGAAAGAATTTTTTGGAATATTGTATCCAAGTTGTGATTTTTTTATTCATACTTGGGATATAAATAAGCAAAAATGTTATAATTTATCTAATGTATTTTCGAGAGAAACAAAATTATACGAAGATGAAATTGAAACAATAAATCAAAATTATAAACCTAAAAAAATTGTTATTGAAAATTATGCATCGGTGAGAGATGAATTAAAAATATTTAACATAGTGCAGCCATTATGGTATTCTTTTTATAAAAGCGTAGAGTTAAAAAAAGAATTTGAAAAAGAAAATTCATTTGAATATGATTATGTTATAAAACTAAGACCAGATGTTTTTTTTAATTATAATAGAAAGTTAAGTCAAGATATAGAGCTTTATGAGAAAGATTTGAATTCAGGAAAAATTTATATAGAAAATTTAGCAAGAGATTATTCAATAAATACAAACACAGTAGATGATGTTTACTTTTTATCAAACACAAAATCAATGAATATAGTATCCGAATATTATTTGAAATGGGTAAATTGGGGGCTAGCCTTTGGCAGTGAAAATTTTTATGGATTTATAAAACATTGTATTTTAAATGGTGTAAAAATGTGTGATTTTAAACAAAGATATTTTGGTGGAGAAACAGGATATGTTGTGTTAAGGCCAGAGTGTTTGGAATATACAAGTATTTATGATAAATGTATTGGGTGTGAGGATTATTATTATGGAAACCCAAATAAAAATTCAATGACTCCGGAAGGATATTATATTAGTTTATTAAAAGATAAATATATTATTGATAATGATGTTGAATATTATATTGATGAATTAAAAGAAAAATAAAATGAGAATAGCAGTTTGTTTAAGCGGTCAATTAAGAACTTGGAAAGATGCTCAAAAAAGTTGGGATGCATTTTTTAATGAATTAAAAACCTCACCAGAAATTGATGGTGATGATATTGAAGTTGATTATTTTGTACATACGTGGGATTTTAATAGTACGCCATTTGCAGTTTGGACAAAACAACAATGGGATGCTGGAAAATTCCATACAGGATTTGAACAGCCGCCCGCAGAAGGAGTTAGTAAAGAAGAGATTGAAGAATTTTTACAAACCATAAAACCAAAAAGACATTTAATTGAAAATATATTCAAAAGTACCAGTAGAAAAGAAGAATTGGATGCAAGAACACAATGGAGATTGGGAGATTATACAAAATGGGCACCAATTAGTTGGGCTGGAGCGCAATTATATGGTATTATGAGAGCGGCTGAACTGAAACGTAATTATGAATTTGAAAATGGATTTGAATATGATATGGTTGTTAGAATGAGGAGTGATTTAAGTTTTGATTATTTAAATCGTATGATATTTACAAATGATTTTGAAAAACCAAAAGAAAGAACATTATATTCTGTTCATAGCTTCAATACAGAGTATTTTCCACATGATGCTATTGGTGATATATTTTTTTACTCAGATAGTTTTACATATGATATTGTATCAAATGTTTATAATTATTTACCACAATTATCACCGGATATATTCCCATTTGATGTCAAAGTTGAATCAATATTAGCATATGTAATAAGAATGTTTGATATTAAAAATGTAAGATTAAAAATCGACCCGGATATAATAAGAGGTACTATTGAAGCAAATCCAAACATAAATAAAAGCATAATATGAAAAAAATAACAACATATAATATAGCAGTTTGTTTAAGCGGGCAATCTCGTACTTGGAGAGCTGCTAAAGAAAATATAATTAACTATTTTGATGTAAAAATTAATAAAGATAAAAATTGTAAAGTAAATGTGGATTATTTTATCCATACATGGGATACAAATAGTTACAGAAACAAAACACAACCCCGTTGGGAAAATGTGGATTGTAAAATAGATAATCCAAACGAAGAAAGCGAAATTAAATTTGCATTCAAACCAAAATTAATGGAATATGAAACATATAATTCCGATGCTTTTTTAGAAGCATGGGAAGGTATGTTTTATAGTTTTATGAAGAGTATAGAACTTAAACGTAGATATGAGTTAATGAAAGATATGACTTATGATATGGTTATCAAAACTAGATTTGATATTAATTTTCCACAAGAAGGGGTTAATAAATTTGGATTACCAATTAATAAGTTTTATGTACATTCTTTAAAACCATTTACAGCATATGCATCATCTCCAACTCCAACGAGATTTCCCAATGAATTTAATCAGGTTTGTTTTGATGATGTATTTTTTTATGGAGATTCAACTACAATGGATATAACAGCGCAACTATATAGATGGTATAAAAAAATAATGAATGTTGGTAGAGAGCAAAAGGTAACACAAGAATTTGTACAATTTCCAGAATTTTATTATGGCCCCGGAACGTTATTATATAAATACTTAACAAATTGGAACATTCATCCATATGCAGAGCATGCCAACCCATATTATGTTGTTAGAAAAGAAGCTGAAGATAAAGGATTGCATAGTATCAATGATTGGCAAGAAATATTTAATATATCAAAAGATTGGTATGAAAACGGATACTTTGATAAAAGTAAATCGGATGTAAATTAATATGAATAAACTAATTGTATTTGGATGTTCATTTACGTGTGGAAACGGATGCTTATCAGATGACCCATATTTTTTAAAATATAAAAAATCAGAAAATGATTTAATATGGCCTGAACATTTGGCTAAAAAATTAAATTTAAAATTATTTAATTTTGGTATGGGAGCAATCGGTAACGATTATATAATTGATAGTATTATACATAATTTTGAACTAATCGGAAAAGGTGATATCGTTATAATACAAAAAACATTCTCACACAGATTTGATATATGTGAAAAAGCAGAAGATGGTACACAATATTGGAAAACAATAACACCAGCATCAGAATTACATCTAAAAGAAAAAGGATATGTAGAAAATGAAATAGCTCCATTGATGTACACATTATCAATTATCGATTCCGATTTAAATAATAATAGATGGATTGAAAGGATTCAATTTTTTAAAAAAATAATTGAAACTTATAAAAAAGTAAAGTGTTGTATTGTTTGGGATTTAGAAGATGGTTATCAAAATAAATGGGAAAGAATTAATCATGTGGATGCAGAGATAAACGATGGGCATTGGTCTTTTGAAGGACATAGATTATTTTACGAAGAAATATTGCAAAAAATAAAAGAATATGAATAAAAAATTAAAAATAATTTGCAACGGAGATAGTTGGGTATTTGGTTCTGAAATCGCAGACCCACAAATTAGTATGAGATACGATGGAGAAGTACATCCTGGCAAATATGATTGGATGGAAGAAAATGACAATTATAGGATTCCAAAAATATTTCCAACAAGATTATCAGAAATGATGAACGCAGACGTTACAAATTTAGCTTGGCCAGCAGATGATAACGGAACTATTGCACATAGGACAATGACATATATTACATCAAATTACATTGAGAAAGAATTACCAACCGATGATTTATTTGTAATAGTTGGGTGGTCATCTCCCGAAAGAAATTTCTTTTGGTATAAAGATGATAGTGAAAATTTTTCAATGAGATTTAGATTATGGCCACAAGTACAACATTTTGATAAACCACAACAAGAAGAATTTTGGAAATTATATGTTCAATATCTTTGGAATCCAGAAGAATATTTACCAAGATATGTTATGAACGTTTTACAACTTCAAAATTTTTTTAAAGCACATAATATAAAATGGATGATGTTTAATGCATTCTATCAGACACCTGGAAAAAATCCAATGGATTGGGAAGATTTGAATGTTAGAGATGAATTACAAAAGCTAAATTTGCATGGAACATCGTATAATATATCTAATCACAAAGGTAGACATGTGTATCAATACAATTATGTACCACTATGGGATACAGTAGATAGAATTCGTTTTTATAAAAAAGACCAACCAAATAATACATTTAAAAGTTTTATGGAAAAGAAAAATCCAACACCAATATATTATGGATGGCACCCATCACCCGAATCTCATACTGTTTGGGCTGAAGAGTTGGTAAGATATATAGAGCAATATAAATTATTATAATGAAAATAAATTTATCAAATATCACATTGGTTGTTATAGATGATTTAAAAGATTTACCAACCGAAAAAAATATACGATATGTAATATTGGATAAAGTAATAAAATATGCTAAAGCTCATATTGATTTTTTTGATATAAAAGTTTTTTCACCACTCAATGGTTTTCAAAAACAATTTGCAAATGGAAGTGAATATAGTAAATGGGTGATTGAAACACTACCATATGAAATAGAATCCGAATATTATTTAATTATGCAGTGGGATGGGTTTATAATAAACCCAAATAAATGGAACAATGATTTTTTTAAATATGATTATTTGGGCGGAGGTAACTCATTACAAAATGGTGGATTTTCATTAAGAAAAGCATCTAAAATGAGGAAATTATCAAATATAAAATATTCAAATTATTTCGGTAATGAAGATTCTTTTTATTCTTTGTTTTTTAATGATGTTTGTAAAAACGTACATAAAAATGATGACAGATTTGATGAAAATTTTTACAAAGAATGTTTAGAAAATGATTGGATTTATGAAAATCAACCATTTGATATAAATTATACACATATACATGATTTAAATTGGGATTGTAATAAATTTGCATCATTTTTTACAATAAATACGGAATCATTTGGTTGGCATTGGTCTGGTCAATTGGATATGTTTACCATAATGTATTTTTATAAAAAAATAAATATGTTTGATGAAGAAGAATTAAAAATCATATATAGTTATTTAAAAAGTAGAATAAAGAGATAATATGAAAAATGTAGTTATTTGTGGTGATTCTTTTAGTATTGGCATCGGCTGTCACGATTTACAAAATGAACCATATGGTTCTAGATTAGCAAATCATTTTAATGAAAATGTTATAAACTTTGCAAAAGGTTCATCTACAAACCTATCTATATTTTTGCAAGTAAAATATGTAATAGAAAACTTAAATAAATCCGACATAGATTTTGTGTGTATCGCCCCAACATCTTATAACAGAGTTGAGTGGTTTCCGGATAACGTTGATACATCGGATGGAGATTTAAAATTAACAGGGGTTAACTACCACCAATATCCACCATATGGTAAAGATACATATCAGTATTTGTTGGAGAATCCTATGAAATACGATACAAACTATACCGGAGAAATGTTTACAGAAAATTATTATGGTGTAGTAGATTATGTTGATAATGTTTTAAATGGTAAAAGAGGCGCCGGTGATTATTTTGCTAAATTTAAAAATGAAAGACCGGAAAAAATGAAACTTCTTAGAAATTATTATGCAGAAGTATTCGATGATAGGATACAACGTTATTATGATATTGGAGTAATTACTATGGCATATAATTTATTAGAAAATAGAGATATAAGATGTTTGGTATTAACATACGATTCCGATTTTAGAAACTATATACCTGATGAAAGTTTAGTGAATATAGATTGGGGAATTTTATCAAAGAAATATCCTGATGATTTGAATACACTACATACATCCGCTGAAGGGCACAAAGAAGTATTTGAAACTATAATTAAAAAATTAGAAAAAAATGGATGGGCTAAATAAAAAAAGATTTTTTGCATTTGGTTGTAGTTACACAGGTCATATAACTGGTACTTGGGCTGACTACATCGGCTCTAATTTTGAAGAGTACTATAATTTTGCTAGAGGTGGCGCATGTAATACATTTATACTAAATAAATTTATAGAAGCAGATGTAAAATACAAATTTGATAAGGATACGGACTATATTGTAGTAATGTTCACAAATTTTAATAGATTTTCTTACTATGATAAAGTTGGTTGGAAACTACAAGGAAGCGTTTATCAGAACGAAACATATCCTAAGCAATTTAGGGATGAGATGTGGTCAGAAGATTGGGGAATTTATAATTCTTGGATTTCAATAAGTACTATTAAACAAATGTTGGGATATAAAGGAATTGAAAATAAACTACTATTAGCAATGGATAGTTTATACTATAAAGATTCTCCGTTTGATGAAACTTTAACAAACCCATTGTCTGTAAGATTCGTTGATAACATTTATAATAATTTATCGGATTCAGAATCATTGGATAGTTGGAAAGAAAGAAAATATGTATATCCCGATGATTATTATCTATATAAAAAAGAAAATTTTAAGGATGCACACCCAACACAAAAAATGCATTACGAATTTATGATAGATAAATTTCCACAATTCGATACAGAAAAATCAAAAGAAACTTTTGAATTTTTAGAATCAATAGTAGATTTATCTGCTTGGCACAATCAGCAACAATCATATCAATTAAAATTCAATCAACAAAAAAATAAAGCATTCGGTGCTCCATTATTTTAATATGAAAAAATACAATTTAAATTTTGTTTTTGATTACGTTTTTCCTAGTTTCGTTTTACCAAATGCAACTATGCCAGAAATTGGTATTATGAATTATTTGGTATCAATGCACACTAATAAAGCGCAAAACGCTACAGTATTTGAACAACAATTGGGTATAGGAGATGTGTTTGGAAATAATTTTAACGGAATGCCAAATTCTGGCACAGGCTACTTTTATCAAGCACAAGTTTATAAACCAATATTAGATTATTTAGAAAAACCATTATATGGTAATAATAATGATGGTAAAAATTTATTTATATATCCAATCAAACCAAATCCTGTATTGAGTGATTTTATAGGAATAAATCAGACAATTCGTAGTAGAATGAATGGTGAGTATTTTTGGAAATACATATCCGAACAAGCTATGGAACGTATTTTAATGAAAAATGGAATCATATTCATAGATTATTCTATGGAGCCATATATTGATAAATACTTACATGAAGATTTTCACGAAAGTTTAAGATTGAGCGGTATTCCAAAAGAATCCATAATTTTATGTGTTAATAGTTTTAATGCAAAAGAATGCTATGAAAATTATTTTGAAGAAAATCAAAGAAGATATTCTGTTAGAAATTTACCATTTTGTTTAGACCATAGTTCGTGGTACTATCAACAAGAATTGAATAGTAATAGTGGTATATGCATGAATGAAAATGATTTTTTAAATACAAAAAATACTATTAGAAAAAATCATTTTTTAATGAAAATAAGAAATGGTAGAGAGCATAGAATTGCGTTCTTATATAAAATGGTAAGCGCTGGGTTATTGGAATATGGTGATTTTTCTTTCTTAGCAGTAAATGGAAATCAATATTCTCCAGATACTGTACAGCATTTAATTCACAGATATGATTTAAAAAATATGCATTTGGGTAATATAAAAAAATTACACGAAACTGCACCGCATATACTACAAAGCGAAAGAGGTATTACATATGGGCATATCAATGCTTGGACGGATAAACATTATGAACCACATATTAATTCCTACTTTGAAATATGTTTTGAAACATTTGTACATGGTGAGCATAAATCATTAACTGAAAAAGTTTTTAAACCAATAATAAATTTTCAACCTTTCTTTTTTGTAGCATATCCTGGTGGATTAGAGCTTTTAAAAAATTTAGGTTTTAAAACTTTTGATGGATTTATAGATGAAAGTTATGATAAAATAGAAAATGTAAATGAAAGATTGGAAGCCATATTTTTGGAAGTAAAGAGATTGTGTGAAATGAGTAAAGAAGAAATACATGAATGGTATTGGAAAATGGAAGATATATTAATTCATAATCATACAACTTTATTAAATCATCATAAAAATAAATTATTTGGAGAAGATTTAATAAAAGAATTTTATGATAGAACTAAAATAATGTGAAATAAATATGATAATGCTAAAAGACTACGAATTAATACTATCAGATAAAGTATTTGTTAATAAAAATTATATAAACAAAGAACTACTTACCATAGCTAGTGATACAAAAGATGATGGTTCTATTTTATATAAAATGAATGAGCATGGTTATCGTTCAAATTCGTTTAAAAATAAATCGGAGTATAATATATTGACATTGGGTTGTTCTTGGACAATGGGAGTTGGCGTTAGAAATGAAGCAATATGGCCAAATTTAATTGCTGAAAACATTCAAAATAAATTAGAAAAAAAAGTATCCGTATTCAATTACGGAACATATGGTATCTCTACATCATTTACAGCAAAAAATTTTTACAAAATAGTAGCATCCGAAATAAAACCAGATTTGGTTTTAATAATGTGGCCTGGATTTAGCAGAAGAGATTATTTGAAAGATAATGGTGTATTTAAAAAAGTAGGCGGATTTCGTTTGGCACATGAAAGAGATGTAATTTGGAAAAATGATGATGAAGATAAGCTATTTGTAGAATTAAGAAACGACTATCAGGATTTAATGGAATTTTGGGAAGCTTATAAGTTTGTAGAAACAACAGCAAAGTTACATAATATAAAAGTTATACATACAATAGCTGGATACTATTATGAAATATTTAATGATTTAAAAAATCATTTAAAAGATACAATAGATTACGATAGATTTTTTGAGCCTACGAATTGTTATGAATCAGATATGGCAGCTAGAGATAATCATCACCCTGGCGAAAAATGGCATTTGGAATTTTCAAAAAAATTATTTACCTTTGTAAATAGTAAATTATAAAAAGTATATATGAAAACAGTTACAAAACCTTGGGGAAAGGAAGAGTGGTTAGAACTCAACGAAAAATATTGTTATAAACGTATATACATCAATGCGGGTTACAAAACATCGTATCAATATCATAATTTTAAAAGAGAAACGAATTACATCATTTCAGGTGAAGCAGAAATATGGCTTGAAAATGATGAAGGTTTGGTTGAAAAGAAAATTATGAAAGCAGGAGATTACTTTAATGTAACTCCACCCAAAAAGCATAGAGTAATAGCGCTAACCGATATCATTTTACAAGAAGTATCTACACCCGAAGTTGATGATGTAATCAGAATCAATGATGAGTTTGCAAGAGGTGATGGCAAAATAGAAGGTGAACACCAAACACCCGCCGTATTAATATTAGCAGCTGGATTGGGCACTCGATTAGAATCTCTTACAAAAGAGACAAACAAAGCACTTCTACCAATTAATAATCGTGCAATTATTTCTCACATAATTGATAAATTTCCAAAAGATTACGAATTTGTGGTTGCAATTGGATATAAAGGTGAATTGGTTAAAGAATATTGTAAATTAGTATTTCCTAATCATAAATTTACATTTGTAGAAGTAGATAGAATAGACGGAAACGGCTCAGGACCAGGATATTCGGCGTTAAAATGTAAAGAATATTTACAAAGACCTTTTTACATTACAACGTGCGATTGTTTAATTGATTCTCCAATGCCACATTTAGATGGTAACTGGTTGGGGGTTCAACCAACATCGTATCCTGAAAAATATTCTACTGTATTAACATCCGGAGATAACATAATAGATTATTCAAATAAAAGTAAAAATGGTTATGATTTAGCTTTTATTGGGTTGGCTGGAATATGGGATTATAATATATTTTGGGAAAAATTAGAAAAATCAATGGTTAATGGAGAATTAGTATCGGCATTTGAAGCACCATTAGAATATCCTACATTTAAAATTAAAAAATTAAAATGGCTTGATACTGGTAATTTAGATGATTTAGCTAAAACAAAACAATATTTTAATGATAAGCCATTATCTTTACAAAAAGATAATAACGAAATAACTTATAGAGAAGGTAACTTATTTATAAAATTCACACCAGAAAAATCTATATTAGAAAATAGAATAGAACGTGCAAAAATTTTAAATGAATTTATACCATCTAATTTTAATAGTATATCTAACTTTATTTACTATAATTGGGAAGAAGGCAATACGCTATATGAAATAGATGATTTGGATTTATTCAGAAAATTTTTAAATAATTTTGAAAAAAATTTAGTAGAAATTTCTACCAATTCGAATGAGCACACATTTGAATTTTATAAGCAAAAAACATTAAAAAGATTTTATAAATTTGTAAAAAAGAATGGGGAAAAATATTATCAATATTCATATAATATAAATGGTAAAGAATATCCATCTTTAGACTCATTCTTTTTATCAATAGATTATGATAAATTTAATGCTAATCCATTTTATAAATTGTTCCACGGTGATTTACAATTCGATAACATCATTTATAATTCGGATGCAAATAAATTCACATATATTGATTGGAGAGAATCATTTGGAGGATATACGCCAGCCGGTGATATTTACTACGATTTAGCTAAATTATATGGTGGATGTATAATTCCATATAATAAAATGAAAAACGAAGATAATATAATTTATATAGAGGGCGAATATTCTATAAAATATTCATATGATATTTCTAAAAATTTAGAAATATTTAAAGAGGAATTCGAAAATTGGGCAGAACATATGGGGTTTGATTTAAATAAAATCAAACTAATAACAGGTTTAATATTCTTAAACATGTCTCCACTACATGATGAAAAGTTTTCAAAAATGTTATGGTTTAAATCAATAGAAATGTTATATGCAGCAACAAATAAATAAAGATACAAAAATATATGGTTCATTTTCAGAAACTCCTGGAAATAATGGCTGTATATTTTTTAATAATGCGTTTGAAAAATATAACATAAATGCAATATATAAATCATTTTATTCTAATGATATAAAAAAAACTATTGAAGCAGTTAAACATTTGGAGTTTAGTGGGTTTGCATTAAGTATGCCACATAAAATAAGTGTAATACCACATTTAAATCATTTAGATGAAATTTCACATAAAATAGGAGCAGTAAATACTGTTATTAATACTAATGGTGAATTAACAGGATACAATACTGATTTTTTTGGTATTATTGATTTTTTTTCCTACATTAATATTGATAAAAATATAAACATAATTGGTAATGGTGGATTTAGTAAAGCAATTCAATATGCTTGTAGAAAACTAAACATAGAATATAAAATATTTGAAAGAAAAGATATCGATACGATTCCATCCATACTAAATGAAACATTTATAAATGCAACGCCAATAGAAATAAAATCAATTTATAGTAGAATAATAGATTTGAGACCTAATACTTTTTATGGTAAAATGGTGGCAGAGAATCAAGCAAAACATCAATTTAAATTATATACAGGAATAGATTATGCAACTGCCTAGATATTATATATGCCCAATGTCTAAAAACATAGTTGATTCTGTTTTAGAATTGAACAATAATAATAAGTTTGGATTATTACCGACTCGTAGGCAAATAGATTGGGATGGCGGTTATGTAAATAATTGGAATACCAAAGAATTCTACGAATATATCAGAAGTAAAGATAAGAATATTATTTTACAAAGAGACCATTCAGGTCCAAATCAAGGAGTAATTTCTGATTTTGGATATGTTACATATACGCATGATGCAAACTATTTCGATATAATACATTTAGACCCTTGGAAGCGATTCTCTAATCATTTAGATGGTATAAACGAAACAATTCGTTCTATAAAGTATATACATTATTTAAATCCAAATGTTAAGTTTGAAGTATTAACGGAAGAAGCTATAAGAAAATTTAGTGATGAAGAACTGATTGATATTATGCGATATTTGTTAGACAATTTGACGAAAGAAGAATTTGATAGTATTGTTTATATGGTAGTTCAATCTGGTGTTGGATTGGATTTAGTAAATATGAAAAATACTGGTGTATTTAATTTAGAAAAATTAAAAAAGCAATCACTTCTATTTAAATCCTTTAATAAAGACACAAAAGAACATAATGGAGATTATTTAACTAAAGATGAAATAAACATTAGATTTAAAAATGGATTAACTTCTTTAAATATAGGCCCAGAGATAGTACAAATAGAAACATTGACATATTTAGAATATATGTCAGATACTCAAATAAATGAATTTTACAAAATTTGTTTAGATTCTAAAAAATGGGAAAGATGGGTGCCAACCGACTTTGATTTTTCGGATAAAAAGAAATTGATTGCAGTATGTGGGCATTATTGTTTTGGATTATATGATTTACCGAAAATAGACCACATAGTAAAAGAAAATATTAAAAATAAATTAAACCACTTACCATAATGAAAAAAATATTCGCTTTTGATTTAGATGATACGTTATGTTATAGACCTAAGGATGTAGAGCATATGGGTGGAGACAAATATCACTATTGTAAACCCATTCAAGAAATGATTGATATATCAAATTCTTTATATGAAAAAGGAAATACAATATATATCTATACAGCTAGAGGTATGAAAACATATGATGGAGATGTTAAAGTTATATATGAAAAATTGTATGACTTAACATTAAATCATTTAAAAGAGTGGGGTATAAAGCATCATGGATTATTTATGGGTAAACTACATTATGATTTACTTATAGACGATAAAGCTATGGATTTAGAAAGAGCAAAACGTGAATTAAAGAACATATGAAAATATTAATTACAGGCGGTGCCGGTTATTTAGGTTCAGTTATGGTTGAACGATTTCTACACGTAGGATATGAAGTTACAGTATTAGATAAACTATTATTCAATCAAACTTCTCTTTTGCAATATACATCATATCCCAAATTTAAATTTGTATATGGAGATGTTCGTAACGAATCACTATTAGAAGAATTATGTAAAGAAGCTGATGTGATTATACCATTAGCGGCAATAGTTGGATTTCCTGCTTGCGCAGCAGACCCTAAATTGGCAAAGGAAATTAACTTTGACCAAATTTTTAATATTGTAAAATTTGCAAAAGATAAAAAGATTTTATATCCAAATACAAATAGTGGATATGGTATTGGCGTTGGGCAAACCGAATGTACAGAAGAATCACCACTCACACCTATTTCAGTTTACGGACAAACTAAATGTGATGCTGAAAATTTTCTAAGGGCAAATACATCAGCAATTACATTTAGATTAGCAACTGTATTTGGAGTTTCACCCAGAATGAGAACCGATTTGTTAGTAAACGATTTTGTTTATAAAGCAATAACCGATAAATACATTGTAGTATTTGAGAAAACATTTAAAAGAAACTTTATTCATATCGAAGATGTGGCATCTGCATTTCTTTTTATGATAAATCACTATGATGAATATAAAGGTGAAGTATTTAATGTAGGATTAAGTTCTGCAAACCTTTCAAAGCAGGAACTATTAGAAAAGATACAATCTCATGTAAAGGATTTTGCGGTATCATATAACGATTTTTATGAGGACCCCGATAAAAGAGATTATATCGTATCAAACGCTAAAATAGAAGCGACTGGGTGGTTACCACAATGGGATTTAGATAGAGGTATTAAACAATTAATTCAAGGTTATCAAATGATTGTTCCTAAAATGGGAGCAGAGTTCAGAAATGGATTTCCTTTGGGTTACGCAAATAGAACATAATATGAGTTACAAAGACAAAAAATGGAATGATGTTGAGGTTTCTTTTTTGAAACCATTTGGTAAAGATGTACCAATATTTTCACCATCTGTTTATAGAGAATATAGAGGAGAAATATGGACAACATATCATTCTGAAGAACATCCCGTTCATAATTTTATGAGTGGTGATTTGAAAGTTCATGGTAGATTCTCAAAATCATACAAAGGTGTATTAAGAGGATTACATTGGGATAATAAAACTTGGAAATTGGTACAAGCACTTGTAGGAGATATATTTTTAGTTGTATTAGATATGAGAAAAGAATCACCAACTTATGGTGATTGGAATTCGTACTTAATTTCAGAAAAAAATAGAGACCAAATTTTAGTACCACCGGGATTTGCCAACGGACACTTTGCATTAACAGATTGTGTATTTCACTATAATCTTTTTTATGAAGGAGATTTTGTAGAAGAAAATGCGCAATGTGTAGTTAAGTGGAATGACCCAGAATTTCAAATTGAATGGCCAACAGATTCGCCAATATTACAAAAAAGAGACAGATGATTAAAAATTTAGAACAATATCCAATAGTAAGAGAAGTTGAGCATACAACCGAATCTCTTATTGATTTTGAAAAACTTATTGTAAATCATTGGGAAGCGGGTAAGATTAAAGGGCCCGTACACCTTTCCAATGGAAATGAGCAAGCTTTAATTGAAATATTTAAAAGAATAAAAACAAACGATTGGGTATTTAGTACCTGGCGTTCACATTATCATATATTATTAAAAGGAATTTGTCCTGTTTGGATTGAAGAAGAAATTTTAAAAGGAAAATCCATTACATTATGTAATATTGATGAAAAGTTTTATGCATCGGCAATAGTTGGAGCAACTCTATCAATAGCATTAGGAACTGCTTTATCTATTAAAAAAAGTGGTAGTGATGAAAAAGTTTGGGTTTTTGTTGGAGATATGAGTTTTGAAAGTGGTATATTTTATGAAGTTCACAAATATGCCAGAAACTTTGACTTACCCTTACACTTTGTTGTGGAAGATAACGATATTTCAACTTATACTCCAACCGAAGCAACTTGGAATAAAAAAAGAGAAATTCCATCCGATGTAATATATTACAAATACAAATCAAAATTCCCACACTATGGTAGTGGAAAATGGGTAGCGTTTTAATTATGGAAAAGATATTAATAACAGGTTGTAGTGGTTTAGTTGGAATACATCTAGTAAAAAAATGCTTAGAAAAAGGATACGATGTAATTGGAGCAGATATTAGATATTCATCAGAATTACCCATATCCGATAAGTTTACATTTTATGAATTGGATTTAACATTGGAAGAAAATATTAAAAATTTGTTTTTTTATGAATCTCCTGATGTAGTATTAAATGCTTTTGGTGTAAAAGGTTCTCCAATGAGAGCAAAAACACAGCCAGTAGATTTTTTATATCCATCGTTTAAAATAAATACAGAAATAATAAATCAATGTGCAAAGAATAATATTTGGTTAATATTTGTAAGTTCAGTTGGAGTATATGCACCGGCTGAAAAATTTGTAGAAGATAGTGTTTGGAAAACTTTACCATCTGAAGCAGATTGGTTTCCAGCTTGGAGTAAAAGAATGGGTGAATTATTGTTAGAATCATATAAAGTTCAAAAAGGATATGAAAAATGGGCAATAATCAGACCCGCAAATATATTTGGAGAATATGATGATTTTAGTGGTAAGGGAACTGTTATAGCATCTACCATTAAAAAAGTATATGAGGCAATAGATTCAATTGAAGCGTGGGGGGATGGTTCTCCGATTAGAGATTTTGTTTACGCAGGAGATGTAGCTGATGCAATTATTCAGTTATACGAACAAAAACAACATATAACCATAAATTTTGGGTGTGGTGAAGAAATTACTATTAAAGAAATTGTAGAAACTATAATAAAAATAAGTGGAAAATCTATTTCAATAAATTGGGATACTACTAAACCAAATGGTGATATAAGAAGGCAAATGGATATCACAAATCAAATTTATTATAATATTCTACCTAAAATGGGTATAAAAGAAGGAATTAAAAAAACATATGAATTTTATGAAAAAAACAGATAAAATATTAGTCACAGGAGCTAGTGGATTTATAGGTTCACGATTATTAAAAATGCTTTTAGATTTGGGATATACAAACGTTAGAGCAGTTACTTATAAAAGAAATTTAACAAACGATATACCAAACGATTTAAATCAATGTGAACACTATAAAGGTGATTTGACAGATGCCGAATTTTGTAAAATAGTAACAACGAATATAGATGTTATATTTCATTGTGCAGCAAACACTACAAACGCATTGGATACAAAAGTAAATCCACTATTGCATGTTACACAAAACGTAGAAATGAATGTAAATTTAATGGAGCAAGCTTGGAAAAATAAAGTCCGTAAATTTATGTATATTTCATCAAATACAGTATATCCAGATTTGGGAAAGAACTATTGTTATGAAGAAGAAAATTGTCAAACACCAAATATATACCCTGTTTACAAAGCAGTTGGTAATATGAAAAGATATGGTGAAACTCTTTGTGATTTCTTATCAAATCACATTCACAATCCAATGCAGTGTGTAATCATCAGACCTTCAAACGCATTTGGACCGAACGATAAATACGATTACGAAAAATGCCACGTTACTCCTGCAAACATTCGTAAAGTAGCAGATGGGTTGAATCCAATACCTGTTTGGGGTGATGGAAGTGAGATTAGAGATATTATCCACGTCGATGATATGGTTAGTGGATTCATATGTGTTGCTGAAAATGTAGATACATATGATATTTACAATGTATGTTATGGTACGGGATATAGTGTTAATGAGGTTTTAAATACTATTAAAGAAATTGAAAATAATAATAATCCAATCGATTATGTAAGTAATAAAGCACCTATGATTCCTGTTAGATTATTATCTAATGAAAAACTTCGTAAATTGGGATGGAAACCAAAATACGATTTAAAAAGTGGATTAGAAGATGCACTAAATTGGTATAAAGCAAACAAACATTTATTTAACCCAAATTCACAACCATAATGAGTCAACCAGAATATACTCCATATAAAGATGCATTGACATCTGCTATGAAAATTTTAGGAGAAAAAGATGATGTTATATTTATAGGACAACAAATAGTCTATGCCGGAAATCCTATGAGTACTACATTGGGTAATGTACCAAAAGAAAAGATGGTAGAATTGCCTGTAATGGAAGAAACTCAAATGGGTATGAGTTTAGGAATAGCAATGACCGGAAAAACTGTTGTTACATTCTATCCACGTTGGGATTTTATAATATGCGCAGCAAATCAGTTAATTAATCATATAGACAAATATGAATTAATGACTGGAAAAAAAGCAAATATATTAATAAGATTAGGTAAAGGCTCTGATAAACCATTAGACCCTGGCCACCAACATAAAGGAAACTATTTTGATGAATTTAAATCTTTATGTAAAAATATAGAATTTCACAATTTAACAAATTGGAATGATATAGAACCAATATATGAAAGGGCTTATAAAACAGGCGGAGTTCATTGCTTAGTAGAATACCCTGAATTGTATTACAAAAATTAATTTATTATGAAAAATTGGCCAGTAATTTCTTTCTTTGTAAAACTTTGGGAAGAGCACAAACGTAAAAAAAGATTTAAAAAAAAATTAGAAGAACTTAAAAAAAGAGACCCTTTTGTTTATAAAAGTTTCTAATCTTTTATAAAAAGATATTTATATACAAACAAAAAGGGATTGTGGATAAACCAGTAGTCAAAAAAACCATAGTTGTATATTCGGGCCGTTTTCAACCTTTTCACAAAGGACATTACGCTGCCTATCAAAAATTAGTGTCAAAATTTGGTGCTAATAACGTTTATATTGGCACATCCGATAAAACCGATAGTGGTAAATCTCCGTTTAATTTCAAAGAGAAAGTTGTTATAATGGGTAAAATGTTTGGTATTCCACCAAACAAAATTGTACAAGTATCAAACCCATACGCTCCAAAAGAAATACTTTCTAAATTCGATGGTAAAACTACTCAATATATTGCAGCTGTTGGACAAAAAGATGCGGATAGATTAGCAGGTAAATATTTTAAACCATACAAAGGTAAGGCTGGATATGGTTACGATGAGATTGGTTATACTTATATTATACCACCTGAACCAGAAGCAATTAGTGGAACTGATGTAAGAAATTGGTTAAGTTCGGATAATGCTGAAAAATTATTTTTGAAAGCATACCCAAAATTTGATAAAGAAATTTATAAAATGATAACTAAAAAATTAGTAAAAGAAGAATTCATAAAAGGTTATCCATCCAAAGAGGATGTTAAGAAGATACAAAAGAAAAATGATGATATTCGTTCAGTAGCAACTACGGATGATTCATATGTATATGACCCTATTGCAGAACAAATTGCAAAATTAGTATTTGAAGCAGATAATTTTATTGAAGAATACTTTTTAGAAGAAGAGCCTAATCCAAATATGGATAAGGAGCTTACATATACTGCAGCAGATGGTAAAAAGAAAAAAATTAGTGTAAGAAACGCATTAAGATTACCAAAAGACCACGAAGCACATATTCAGGCTAAAAAGTTAGTTGGCCCGGATGATGCGCCAGCAAACGAACCGAAGAAAAAAGCAGAAACACCGCCTCAACCAGGTCAGCCTGTTAAAAAAGGTGATACTGCTCAAGGTAAAGTAGATGCTAAACCAAAAGATGGTTCTGAAAAGAGTGGAGAAAAACAAGCTCCACCACCAGAACAAAAATTAAGTGGTGCTGAATTAAAATCAAATGCAGAAGATAGAGTAGCAAAAGAAAAAAAAGCTGAAGAACTGAAATCTGCATTAGATAATGAAATTAAATCTTTAGGTAAAGAAGAGCAGGAGTTTATCAATAATGGTGAGCATAAAAAGGGTTCTAAGTTTATGAACTCTTTAAAAGATGGTATAAAGAAAGTAGCAGATACTAAAGTTGTTAAAGCAATTGGACACGTTTTACAACATAAAGGCGAAATGCTAAAAGGTGCATATGATGCGCATAAAGCATTAGCAAGTGGGCAAAAGATTGGTTCTACTAAAAATAAAGAAACTGGTGAATGGGAATATTCTGATGAAAAAAGAAAAGAGCAAGTCCATCATATGAAGCATTTTTATAAAGATTTAGGTCTTTTAGTTGCTAGTGTTGCATTAGGAAGTGGTTTAGCTGCCGGAGCAAAAGCAATAGCAGGCGGAGCAGGATTAGGCGGAGCAGCATCTGCGGTAGGACATGGTGCTATTGGGGCATTTACTCACGGTGCCGGTGGATTTGCCGCACACTTAGGTAAAGATGCAATCAAACACGTTGCATTAGAATCGATGGGATTGGGTGGTACTCAAGCCGCAGTTGGTGGAGCAGGGTTGGCAGGAGTAACGATGGGATTATTAGAACTACGTTCATTAGTTAATGAAAACGAAGAATTCAATTCTGAAAAATATATTCAGAACGTAGTTAACAAAATGGCAGAGAAAATGGAAACATTTGAAATGTCAGATGAACAATTATTACAATCTATTAAATCATATAAGCAAGGTAAAGATTTTGGAGATTTAGTTAAAGAAGATGTAAATGTAGATGTTGATAAAGGTGATATTGTTTTAATGGGCAAGTTCAAAAACAAAAAAATACAAGTTAAAGATATTGGAACTGATGACCACGGAATGCCAACAATTAATGGTAAGCAAGCAACTACATTTAGAACTATAAATGAAATCAATAAAGGATTTTTTAAAGGTAAAATTAAAATAGGTGGACAGCCTGTTGAAGTAGAAGTTGAATTAATAGGTGCTGATAATAAGACTAGGGATTTTGTTACAAAAGTAATTGGAATTGATAAAAAGTATCAGCATAAATTACCATTAGGCTCTACATTACCAATACCCGCTAAAGTGTTTCGTTGGGGTGGTTGGGTAAGAATAAAAACACCATCTGCATTTAATGAAGTAGGACATGGCGATTGGCATTACAAAGCTATTATGAAAATGTGGGATAGAGCTGGTTCATTTGGTAGAAAAAAAATAGGAGCAGCCGTTTGTGCAGACCCAAATGCAAATAGAAGAGAAGTAGAAAGAAGTTTAAGAGATACAGATTATGAAGAAATAACTGATATGTCTGTTAAGTTGGGGTTATTAAAAGAAGAAGTTCCAGCTCCAGAGCAAAAAAAAAGTAAAGCTCAGACTATAGGTGAGTTTATTAAATTTGCAAAAGATAGGTTATCTTTAGACCAATTTCCATTTGGAATACGATTAGTAAAAGATAATGAATTTGCTACTTCATTCAAATCTTATGGAGGATATGACCCTAAGACCGATGAAATATTTGTTTATGTAAGTAATAGAAGTTTACCAGATATTCTTAGAACATTAGCACACGAATTAGTACACCTTAAACAAAGACAAGTTGGAACTATTGGTGGATATGAAGATGGTTCAACCGGTTCTGATGTTGAAAACGAAGCTAATGCAGCTGCTGGAATTTTATTAAGAGATTTTGGTAAAAGAAATGGACACATTTACGAATCTAAACAAATGATTAGTGAAGGTGGTGCATATGGGCATATGAATCATCCATTTGATATTTCAATGAATCTTACATTTGGTGATTTAAAAAAAATTGTTAATAATGCGTTAGATGGTAAATTGGGAGTAGTAAGAGAGAAAACCGATGGACAGGCATTAGCAATCAGTTGGAAAAATGGTAAGTTAATTGCAGCTCGTAATAAAGGACATTTGGCAAATGGTGGAGCAAGCGCTTTAGATATGAATGCGTTGGCATCTAAATTTGGCGGTAGAGGTGCATTGAGTGATGCATATAATTTCGCAATGAGAGATTTATATTCAGCAATTAGCGGATTGAGCGAAAAAGAAAGACAAAGCATATTCAAAGATGGTTCAGCATTTTGTAATTTAGAAGTAATCTATCCACAAAACGCAAACGTAATCCCATATGGACAAAATCTATTAATATTCCATAATGTGGTTGAATACGATGAGAAAGGAAATGCAATAGGTAGTGTAAAAGGTGCTGAAAGTAAATTAGCATCTATGATTAAACAAATCAATAAGCACGTACAAGACACTTACACAATTCAAGGACCTCCAATTACAAAGTTACCAAAGGATGAAAAGTTAAGTTCTCAAAAAGGTAAGTTTAATGGTATGTTATCCAAACTACAATCTGAATTCGGATTATCCGATAGAGATGGTGTAGCTGAATATCACTATGCTTGGTGGATGAATTTTGTAAACAAATCAAAAAAGAATTTAGCACAATTAGAAAAAGAAGGATTAGCAAGAAGATGGGCATTTGATAATAAATCATTTACAATTAAATCAATTGCAGATGAGGATGCCAGAAAGTGGGCAGATGGTGTTGATAAGGATGCAAAGGATAAAATTATGAAAGGAAACCTTCGTAAATTTGAAGATATCTTTTTAGGAGTTGGCGCAGAAGTTCTTTCATTTATGAGTTCAGTACTAACAGCTCAGCCTGATGCGGCTTTACAATCAATTAAAACATCATTAGAATCATCAATATCTGATATCAGAAGTGGTGGTAGTGAAGCTCAAATAAAAAGATTGGAAAAGGAATTGGCTAGATTAAACGCTATTGGTGGATTTGAAAAGTTAGTTCCAAACGAAGGATTAGTATTCTTTTACAAAGGAAATACCTATAAATTAACGGGCACATTCGCTCCGTTGAATCAAATTTTAGGAATTTTTAAGTTTGGAAGATAAATTATATATATATGTATATATAAATAAGTTATAAACAAATAATATTATGGCAAAGAGAAAAAGCTTTGAAGAAAAAAATAATTACATTCATCCAACCCGTAAAAAGATTATAGATACGGTATTTGGTAGAGATGATAATACACAAAAAGTACATGGTTACGAAGGTGAAGTAGAAACCAAAAGAAACGTTGGTGAAATTTGGACTGATAAAGAGGGTAAGAAATGGGAACAAAAGGAGGGATATAAAATATCAGTATCACAATTAGATGATGTTAGAGCATATTTAGAAAAGTTAAATACCTGCTCAGCAGAAGATTGTAATACTATACAATATGGACACGCTGATAAAAAGTTAATCCGTAAAACAGGATATTGTTCAAATTGTTTGGCAAAAATGGAAACAAAATTAAAAATAGATGGAACGTTTCCTTTTTATGCAGATTATAAAATAACAAGAAATCAAATAGCGTATGTTAGAGATTTGAAGATGAGATTTGAAGATGCGTTAGCCGGACTTTCTAAAACATTGGAATTCGTAAATGAAGATGGTAGAATCGAAAAATGGAATTACGATGTTGATATGGATAAAGTAAAAGAAGATTTACAAAAAGATATTGATGGTGCTACCGAAGCAATTGAAGCTCTATTGGAGAGGAAAGCAGCATTAGAAGATAAGTTATGTGAATTAAATCATTCAGAGCTTATAAAAAAATAGAATTATGAAAAAATTATTGAATTTTAAAAACATTGCTATTGTAGCATTAGTAATTTGGATTTTATTACAATGGTTTAACCCAGGTGGGGTAATGCCAGGTGGAAGAACTATCAGAATTGATGGTAAAAAATATGAAGTTATAAAACATACAATTGATACTATTGAAGTAGAGAAAGTAAAAGTGGTAACTAAAAAGGGTAAAGATATTGTACATGAAGTAATTGATGTAGATACTTTAGTACTTAAAGAAATGGTAAATGTAGATAGTGCAGCAATACTTAAAGATTACTTAGCTAAGATTGTTTATAAAGATACATTAGTATTGGATGGTGGTTTAGGAACTATCGCTCTTACCGATACTATCACAAAGAATAGAATCTTAGGTAGAACTTGGGATGCTAAAGTTAAAGAAAGAGTTATTAAAGAAGAACTTATTGTTAAAGAGCCAGCTAAAATGCAAGTTTATTATGGATTAAATGGTGGATTTAATAAAGCAGATGTAGTTTCTTCGGTTGGAGCAGGTGTAATGTTAAAAACTAAAAAAGATAAAATATATCAATTTACTTTAGGTGTAAACAATAGAGTAGTTGATGGTACTACCGGCGGATTTTCACCATACGTTGGATTTGGTACTTATTGGAAAATCAAAGTTAAAAAATAATGAGTGTTCAAGGGCAACCTAAAAAGACTCTAAAAGAAATCATCGCCGATGAGTATAAGAAGTGTGCTTTAGACCCAATATACTTTATGAAAAAGTATTGTGTGATTCAGCACCCAACGAGAGGAAAAATACCTTTTCATTTATACCCATTTCAGGAAAATTGTTTAGATGATTTTAAAGATAATAGATTTAACATCATTCTTAAATCCCGCCAATTAGGTTTATCAACTTTATCGGCGGGCTTTATTCTTTGGAAGATGTTATTCAACCAAGACTTCAATGCGTTGGTTATTGCAACTAAAGTGACTGTTGCAAAAAACTTAGTAGAGAAGGTTAGGGTTATGCACGATTTACTGCCTGTATGGTTAAGAGATGGTGGTAATTCATCCGTTGAAGATAACAAACTATCGCTTAAATTAAAGAACGGCTCACAAGTAAAAGCAATCGCATCTTCTCCAGATGCCGGACGTTCTGAAGCCCTATCACTATTAGTTGTGGATGAGGCGGCATTCATTAGAGATATTGATGAAATTTGGTTATCAGCACAATCTACCTTATCAACAGGTGGTTCGGCAATCGTATTATCTACTCCTAATGGTGTGGGTAACTGGTTCCATAAAATGTGGGTAGAAGGTGAAAGTGGTGCAAATGGGTTCAATTGTATCAATTTACATTGGACTGTACACCCTGAAAGAAACCAAGCGTGGAGAGATGAGCAAACTCGTATCTTAGGAGTTAAAGGAGCAGCACAAGAATGTGATTGTGACTTTATTGGTTCGGGTGATACTGTAATCGACCCGGCATTACTAACGTGGTATAAAGATACATACGTTATGGAGCCCGTAGAAAAGAGAGGATTCGATGGAAATCTTTGGATATGGGAACATCCTAATTACAATAGACAATATATGATATCCGCCGACGTGGCGAGAGGAGATGGAAGTGACTATTCTACTGCTCAAATCATTGATATAGAAGATTCATCGCAAGTTGGTGAATATAGAGGTAAGATTGACACAAAAGATTTTGGAAACTTTTTAACCGCATTAGCAACTGAATATAATAACGCATTGTTAGTAGTGGAGAACTCAAACGTAGGTTGGGCTTGTATTCAGCAAATTATAGATAGAGGATATCCGAATCTATTCTATATGAGTAACGATTTACAATATGTAGATGTTGAAAAACAAATGTCTAACAAATATTATAGACAGGAAAGGGGAATGGTTGCAGGATTTTCTACAACATCTAAAACCCGTCCTTTGATTATATCAGCATTGGATACCTATATGACTGATAAGGATATTTTGATTCGTTCTAATAGATTGATAGATGAATTGTTTACATTTATTTGGAATGGTGGTAGAGCGGAAGCAATGAAAGGATATAATGATGACTTGGTAATGGCGTTAGGAATTGGATTATGGGTTAGAAATACCGCACTTCGTTTAAGACAAGAAGGTATTGATTTGACAAGAAATATGTTGAATGCAACCACAATACAAAACAGTACAGGGGTATATACTTCTAACTGGCAGCAGAAAAATCCATATGAAATGGAGTTGGGTAGAGGAGAGAAAGAAAATCTAACTTGGTTACTTCGTTAATTTTTATATATTTATATGTTGAAACTATCATAGATGAAGGAAGATTTAAATAAGTGGTTTAAAGAAAAGTGGGTAAACATCGGCAAAAAGGTTGATGGTAAACACCCACCATGTGGAACTTCCGGAGAAAAGAGTGGATATGCAAAATGTGTACCGGCTGCAAAAGCTGCCGGAATGAGTAAAAAGGAGAAAGAATCTGCAACTCGTAGAAAAAGAGCTGCACAAAATGCAGCAGGTAGAGGTGGTAGTAATAGTAAAGGACAAGGTAAAACACCAATATATGTTTCTACCAAACCTAAAAACGAAGATTGGAGTGAAAAATATAAAAGGAGTATAGATTGTAATAACCCAAAAGGTTTCAGCCAAAGAGCACATTGCCAAGGCAAGAAAAAAAATGAAACTATGAATATAGAAGAAAAACTAAATCTTTTTTTAGAAAAGAATTGTCCAACTGATGCAGGAAAATGGGCAGCATCAAAAGCAGCAGCAAAAAGAAAATTCGATGTTTATCCATCAGCTTATGCAAATGGTTGGGCTGCAAAAAACTATAAATCAAAAGGTGGTGGTTGGAAAACTTGTAATGAAAGTTTAGGAGAATTAAACGCATTACATGAATGTTGGGATGGATATAAAGCAGTTGGTGGAAAAATGAAAAATGGTAAAATGGTCCCTAATTGTGTACCTGTAAAAGAAAATAATGAAGATATGAAATTAAAAAGTTTAATGCCCGTAAATGCAAAAAATGTAAACGAGCAAATAGATGAAGTAGAGGAATATGATGTAGAAAACGAACAAGATATGAAAGAGTTCGTTCAGTTTATGAAAGAATATACACAATATTTAGCTGAAGCAAATTGTAATTGTGTATATGAAGCTGAATATCAGGGTAGAAAAGTTCAATTGGGTAAACCAATGCAAGGAGATGTTAAGAAGTTCAAAGTTTATGTAAAAAATGCAAGCGGTAACGTTGTTAAAGTAAACTTTGGTGACCCAAATATGAGAATTAAAAAATCAAATCCTGAAAGAAGAAAATCTTTTAGAGCCAGACATAATTGTGATAATCCAGGTCCAAGATGGAAGGCAAGATATTGGTCTTGTAGAAAGTGGTAATTTTTTGGAAATTCCAAAAATTTTCCATATATTTAACAATTACAATTATTTAAAAACAAAATGGCATCAGATAAATCATTTTTTGGTAGGTTACAAAAACTATTTTCAACTAATACCATAGTTCGTAAAACAGAAAAGGGTATTAAGGTAATAGACACAGACGAACATCAAAGTTTAACAACAAACTTAGTAGACAGGTACATGCGTATGAGAACCCCACAATTTAGTGGAGGTTTAATAGAATCGGCTATGGCTTATCAACAAGTTAGAATTGACTTGTTTAGAGATTACGATTCAATGGATATGGACCCGATTTTATCATCGGCATTAGATATATACGCTGATGAATGTACCGCAAAAAACGAACAAGGTAATATATTAAAAATACATCACCCAGATGATAATGTAAAGCAAATTTTAGAAAATTTGTTTTATGATATTATGAATATAGAATTTACATTATGGCCTTGGACTAGAAATTTAGTAAAGTATGGTGATTTATTTTTACAATTAGAAATGGCAGAAGGGTTGGGTATTGTTAACGTACAGCCAATGTCTGTTTATGAAACAAGTAGAGTTGAAGGGTTTGATATACAAAATCCTCAAAGAGTAAAATTCGTATATTCACCATTTATGAATCCAAATAGTGGTTATTCTCCAGCTAACGCAGGAAATAAAAAAGAATACGAAAACTATGAAGTAGCTCACTTCCGTTTAAATTCAGATGCAAACTTCTTACCTTACGGAAAATCTATGATTGAAGGTGGTAGAAGGGTTTGGAAGCAGCTATCTCTTATGGAAGATGCTATGTTAATTCATAGAGTAATGAGAGCTCCTGAAAAGAGGATTTTCAAAGTAGATGTTGGTAATATCCCACCAAACGAAGTGGATAACTATATGCAAAAGATTATCAATGCATCTAAAAAAGTTCCTTTTGTTGATGAAAAAACAGGTGAGTATAATTTAAAATATAATATGCAGAACCTTATCGAAGATTACTATATGCCAGTTCGTGGTAGTGATAATGGTACATCTATCGATACATTGAAAGGATTAGAATATAATATGATTGATGATATCAATTACCTTAAAAATAAATTGATGTCATCTTTAAAGATTCCTAAAGCGTTTTTAGGATACGAAGAAGATATTAATGGTAAAGCAACGTTAGCAGCGCAAGATATTAGATTTGCAAAAACAATCGAAAGAATTCAAAGAGTACTTATTTCAGAATTAACAAAAATCGCAATCGTTCACTTATATTCGCAAGGAATTGATGATGATAGTTTGACAGATTTTTCATTAGAACTAACTACTCCATCAAAAATATATGAGCAAGAGAAAGTTGAGTTATACACATCAAAAGTAGCATTGATTCAACAAATGCAACAAACAAAGATGTTCTCTAAAGAATGGATGTATCAGTCTATTATGGGAATGGCACAAGATGAACAAGATGAACAAACAGTTGCAGTATTAGAAGATACTAAACAAATGTTCAGATTAACATCTATTGAAACGCAGGGTGTTGACCCAGCAAAAGAAACAGGAACAGATGCTCCAACCGATGTGGAGGAAGAAATTCAGAGGATAAAAAATGAATTAGCAGAAGATGGAGTTGGTAGACCAAAAGACCCGGTTAGATATGGTAAAGATGACCATCCCGAAGGTAGAGACCCATTGGGAATTAAAACTCTTAAACAAAAAGAAGGTTCTGTCAAATATAAACCGAGAAAAACTTCTTATTTAGAAGTATTTAAGGATATGGATGGTAATAAAAAGACGATTTTGACAGAGAATTTGGATAAGGAGTAATAATCTAAAAGAAAAGTATATTTATATCAGAGAAATTATATAATTGATGAAAAATATTAAACATTCAAAGTTTAAAAACACAGGATTCATTTTTGAGTTGTTAGTAAGACAGATTACATCCGAAATCATGTCTGGCAAAACCAGTTCAAAAGCTGAGAAGATATTAAAAGAATTTTTTTCTTCTAAAAAAGAACTTTCAAAAGAATTAAAACTATATCAGTATTTGATTAATGAAAAATATAATTCAGAATCAAAGGCTGAAAAATTTGTAGAAACTGTGTGCGAAGCTCGTAAAAGATTGGATGAGCAAAAACTTACAAAAGAAAAATATAATCTTATAAAGCAGATAAAAGAAACTTATAATATTGATGAGTTTGTAAAATCTCCAATTTCAAATTATAAATCATTAGCATCAATTTATAAAATTTTTGAAGCATCTATTACCAAAGAATCATTTGAACCAAAAGATATTGTTAATTCTAAATTTACAATTGTTGAAAATATAATCAATTCTTCAATTGAAAATAAAGATAAGAAAGTAAATGATAGAGTTTTAGAAGAATATAGAAAGCAGGATGAAGAAGTTAGAATGCTATCATATAAAATGTTAGTTGAAAACTTCAACAAAAAATATAATAATTTATCAGAAGAACAAAAAAACTTACTCAAAGAATATATTAACAATATTAACAACACCGGAAAATTAAAGGAGTACGTTAATAATGAGGTTAATTCTTTATCAGAAGGATTAAAGCAAATTGGTTCTAAAGTTTCAGATAAGGTAACAAAGATTAAATTAGCAGAAACTATTTCTAACATTAAGAAAATTAAGACTGTTAAGAAATTAAAAGAATCACATTTATCGGCATTAATGATGTCTTATGAACTTTTAAAAGAACTAAAAAATGCCAGCAGTAAGTAAAGCACAACAAAGATTTATGGGTATGGTACACGCCGCACAAAAAGGTGATATGGAAAACCCATCTCCAGAAGTTGAAAAAGCAGCTGACTCAATGTCTGATAAAGATACAAAAGATTTCGCATCAACTTCTCATAAAGGCTTACCGGATAAAATCAAAGAAATTGTATTAGCAGAATTACGTTCAGTTAGAGCTATACAAACCGATTATGCAAAAGTAATCGATTCTATGGAGAAGCATTTGGATTTATACAAAAAATCAAAAGGAACACCAGAAGAAAAACAACACATTCAACAATTAAAAACTTTAACGGCACAAAAGAAGAAGCTAGCAGCAGAATTAGATGCTAAGGTTAGTGGTATGTATAAAGATGCTGAATTGAAAGTTGATGAAGCTACTACAACAGGCGATGTAGCTGGATATGGTACTCCATACGCATTTGGTAGAAAAGAAGATGAGGATAAAAAAGGTAAAAAGCAAGCAGCATTAACCGGATATAGTGTAGTAAAAGAAGGTTTATACTATGTAGGATATAACAAAGGTAGAGGGCAAGGTAAAGGAGTTTTTAAAGATTCTTATTCATCATACAAAGAAGCCAAAAAAGAAGTGGAGAAGCTTGAAAAACAAAGAGGGGGTTCGTATAATATGGTTGCCTACTATGTATCGGATAAAGATGGTAACTTTGTAATGAATGAAAATCGTTGGGTTGCATTAAAAAAAGAAGATGCACCAGCAACTACAAAAGTAAATAGAGGTATCTCAAATATAAACAAACAACTTGCAGAAATAGAAAAGTTTTTGGGGTGGTATGGTAAATTAAAATCAGAAAACGGAGTTTCTAATCAGTCTTTTTGGAAAAGAACAAATAGTAATATTTATAAGATAAAGGAAAGACTTATAAGATTAGAACAACAAATACGAAAAATATCAGAATAAAATGAAATTAACTCAATTAAAAGAACTTATCAAACAAGTTGTTAAAGAAGAAAGCGATTACCAAGAAATGTTCAAAGCAATGTTGGACAGAACTGGCAAATCAATCGCTTCTATGAGTGATACTGAAAAGAAAGCATTCTTCAACGCTGTGGATAAAGCTGCAACAGCAAAATCGGAGGGTAGATTGAAAGGATATGGTGATTCGGTAAACGAATACGATAAACGTAACAATCCAAAGGCTGAGCAACCTATTATGGCTAAAATATATAAGCTTGTGGTAGCATCAAATGCTGGTAGAATAAGTGCCGATGAATTTTTAAAGCAGTTTGAACCATTACAAAAACAATTAAAAAGTTTAAAAGAAGCTGAATTAACCGATAAGCAAAAGCAAATTGATGTTGATAAAGATGGTGAAATTGAGGGAAGCGATTTAGCGAAACTAAGAGCCAAAAATGAAGGGGCTCAAAAAAAAAAGTAGTTAACGAAGGTGTAGTTGAAGGAATACTTTTAACTATATCTTTTGCTATTTTAGGAAAAGTAGTTTTTTATTTTTTTTATGAATTAATTAAAAAAGTAGGAAACTATATAAATGGTAACAACGAATACAAAAAAGCGGTTACCAAAATATTAGAATCTATATCGAATAACAAAGCAGTTATGAACGATATAGCTAAGTTATTAGATAGCAACGATGGAATAAACAACGGAGTTGCGGATAGAATAGTGAAAATGGGATATGTACAAACTCAAATAACAAAAATGAGTGATAGTACAAATGGAGAGTTGGATGAAAATGAATTAAAAAACCATCTAAAAACCGCCTTAGTAAAAGCGTGGGATGATAGGGGGTTAACTGATAAAGCAGTAGAAAAGGTAAAAAAAGATATAAAATAAATGAATAAAGGATTATTGATAGAAACTCATTTGTTTGAAGCTAAACTTGTTGAGCAGGATAATGGTACTTATTTAGTTAAAGGTATCCTACAAAGAGCAGGTGCTCCTAATCAAAACAATAGAAGATATCCAAAAGAAATCTTAGAAAGAGAGTGTCAAAAATATGAGCAACTTATCAAAGAAAGAAGAGCATTGGGTGAATTAGACCACCCAGATTCTCCCGTTATTAACCTTAAAAACGTTTCCCACAATATCAGAGAAATCGGATGGGATGGTGATGATGTTGTTGGTGTTGTAGAAATCCTTTCAACTCCATCAGGAAACATTCTTAGAGAATTGTTGAAGAATAATATCCGTTTAGGTATTAGTAGTAGAGGATTAGGTTCAGTAAAAGAATTAAACGATGGTACTTTAATGGTGCAAGAAGATTTTGAATTAGTGGGTTGGGATTTTGTTTCAAACCCATCAACTCACGGAGCATTTATGGCACCAATGAACGAATCAAAGCAATGGAAAAAAGTTGCAGAAGAATGTGGTAAATGGTGTAAATCACAAGATTTAATGAGAGAAATTATAATAGAATTAAACTAATAAAATGGCAAAGCTAGTAAATTTAATACCTGGTAAACAAATTAATCCAAAAGTAATAAAAGAAGATTTGGAGGATATGGATGTGGCAATCCCATCTAAAGTTGAAAGATTTTTAGATAGAGCATTAAATGTTATCAAATCATATAACTTAGGTAGAAGAAAAGAACAATTAGTAATAGCAAAATTAGTAGATGCTTTAGGTATGACTCCGCAAGAATTAGCACAAGCCGTTCAAAGATTGAAAAAATATAAAATTGTAAAGAGATAATTATGTTAAAGTTAAAAGACCTTTTGAATGAGGAAGAAGAATTTCAACAACTTCCTACCGAAATCAAAAAACACTTTTTGGAAATAATTTCTACATTTGGTCAATTCAGAGAGCAGATGAATAGAAAATCTGATATCAGAACTATTGCTGAAACTTTAGGTGGTATTGCAGATGCAGCACAGGAATATACTTTAAGAGAAGGTGGTGATTGGTTTGATAGAGTTACTATCAAGCGTAATATGAAGGAATTAAAAGCATTGCACGAAAAATTTCAAAAAGAATCATTAGAAGCAAAAGCACAAGAACAAAGATTAGAGGCTCTTTACGAAGATATGGGGCATGTATTGAATAGATACTTTGAAATTGCAGATGTTTCGGAAGAAGTTATGAGAAAGAGATTAGGGTTGAGAGAATCAAAAAATAAAAAATAGTGGAAGAATTAGCATCATTACTATTACAAAGTAGAACACAAGCGCATTCATTTCATTTGGGTGTTAGAGGTGTGGGAGCACATTCGGCACACGTTGCATTGGGTGAATATTATGATTCTATTGGTGGATTAATTGATGGATTAGTGGAAGTATATCAGGGAAAAGAAGGATTAATTCAATTATCTGGCATTGGAGTATTGGATAAAAATAATGATATTAAAAATATAATTAATTATTTTGAAAAACTTTGCACTATGGTTGCAAAATTAAGACAAAACCCAAAGTTACAAGATAGTTGGATTCAGAACGATATAGATACAGTTGTATCCCTATTATATAAAACAAAATATAAATTAGTAAACCACCAGTAATAAGTTATGTTGATTATTGATGTAAAAGATGGAAACATCGAAAAAGCATTAAAAGCTTACAAAAATAAAGTAAAAAGCGTAAAGCAAATAGAGCAACTTAGGGATAGAAAAGAGTTTGAAAAACCATCTGTAACTAAGAGAATTAATAAGCAAAAGGCAATAAGAAAAGAGAAATTACAAAATTTTTTTGATAAAAACAAATAATTTCTTTAGTTTTCTA
>Ga0222712_10000174_pt1 | contig 93049 bp, 92 predicted proteins | sample C33_657DmetaG_FD_165043 | JGI IMG/M metagenome (GOLD analysis project Ga0222712, IMG submission 165043) | Estuarine water microbial communities from San Francisco Bay, California, United States - C33_657D | ecosystem: Environmental > Aquatic > Marine > Unclassified | place: USA: California... | reverse complement strand
AGGCCACGTCTACGGCGAAACCGACGAGTTTGGCTGGAACATCACGAAGGACTCCATGCACGTCCACGATATGCAGGCCACGCTCATGCACCTGTTCGGGATCAACCACGAGGCCCTCACTTACCGCTACCAAGGCCGCCAATTCCGCCTAACGGACGTGCATGGCAAGGTCGCGAAGGGCATCTTGGCCTAAGTCCGGGGCGTAGAAGGCCTAAACCGAGGGGTAAAACCACCTGAACCTCACTTTTCGGCTTTTTCCCCTTGCCCCCCGCCCTCCCTGCCCTTTTCTCCACCTTTCCTCCCCTTCACGGTCATGACCCAGCACAACAGTTTCAAGTCCAGCGCCTCCTCTTCCGGCGCCAAGCGTAACGTCCTCAAGCGCTTCGAGCGCGTGGAGCTGCTGAAGAAGCGTGGTGCCCTCAAGGACATCAAGCGCGTGACCAAGCTTCCGAAGACCAAGCCAGACGCCTAAGTCCGGGTCTCGCCCCTTTGCGAAAGCCCGCCCGGACCTTCCGGGCGGGCTTTTTGCTTTGGAGCACCCCAAACCACGCTCGCCTCATTCTCACCGGCCCCTAACCTCAACCCCTTCCCGCCCCTTTCCCGCGCATGCAACCCACCGGCCAGAAATACCGCCCCTTCAAGGTCGTCGCCCTCCCGGACCGCCGCTGGCCCGACGCGACGATCTCGTCCGCCCCTCGCTGGTGCTCGGTGGACCTTCGCGACGGCAATCAGGCCTTGGCCATCCCGATGAACGTGGCGGAGAAGCATGAGCTCTTCCAGGAACTCTGCCGCATCGGCTTCAAGGAAATCGAAATCGGCTTCCCCTCCGCTTCCGACACCGAGTTCGCCTTCACGCGCGAGCTGATCGAAAAGAACCTCATCCCGGCGGACGTCTCCGTGCAGGTCTTGGTGCAAGCCCGCGAGCACCTCATCCGCCGCACGGTCGACTCGCTCAAGGGCGCCCGCCGCGCGATCGTGCACCTCTACACGCCGACCAACCCGGCCCAGCGTGAAATCGTCTTCGGTCTCTCCAAGGAGAAGGTCCTGGAGATGGCCGTCGCCGGCACCAAGCTCATCCGCGAGCTCACCGATGGCCTGCCCGAGACGCAGTGGCAGCTGGAATTCAGCCCCGAGACCTTCGTGCTGACCGAGGCCGACTACGCCCTGGAAGTCTGCGAAGCCGTTTCCGCCGCATGGGGTGCCACCGCGCAGCGTCGCATCATCCTCAACCTCCCGCTGACCGTCGAAGCCGGCACGCCGAACACGCACGCCGACCAGATCGAATGGTTCTGCCGTCACCTCAAGGACCGCGCCAGCGCCATCGTTTCCCTGCACACGCACAATGACCGCGGCACGGGCGTCGCGGCGACGGAGCTCGGCCTCATGGCGGGCGCCGACCGCGTGGAAGGCACCCTCTTCGGCAACGGCGAGCGCACGGGCAACCTCGACATCGTCACCGTCGCCCTGAACATGTTCTCGCACGGCGTCGACCCACAGCTGGACTTCCGCAACCTCGGCCGCATCCGCGAGGTCTACGAGCGCGTCACCCGCATGAGCGTGCATGAACGTCACCCCTACGGTGGCGACCTCGTCTTCACGGCCTTCTCGGGCTCCCACCAGGACGCCATCAAGAAAGGCATGGATCGCCGCGGCAAGATCGGGGCCGACGCCCCGTGGGACGTGCCCTACCTCACCATCGACCCGATGGACATCGGCCGTTCCTACGAGGCCATCATCCGCATCAACTCGCAGAGCGGCAAGGGCGGCGTCGCCTATATCCTGGATCGCGAGTTCGGCTTCGACCTGCCGAAACTGATGCACCCCGAAGTGGGCAACCTCATCGGCAAGCACGCCGACAAGCTCGGGAAGGAACTCTCGCCGGCCGAGATCCACGAGTGCTTCCGCGCGAACTTCGTGAACGTCGCCAAGCCCATCGAGCTCCTCAGCTTCACCTCGCAGGCCACCGGCAAGGAAGCCGTCAGCTGCACCGCCGAGGTCGTCCACCAGGGCGCCAAGCAGACCATCGTCGGCCAAGGCAACGGCCCGATCAGCGCGCTCGTGCATGCCCTCGCCGCCAAGGGCTGGGCGAAGTTCACCCTGCGCGACTACCGCTCCCACGCCCTCACCGCGGGCGAGCAATCCGCCGCGGCCGCCTACGTTTCCCTGCAGTCCGAAGACGGCCGCACCATCTGGGGTTGCGGCGTCGACGCGAACATCGAGCTCGCCGGCCTCAAGGCCCTCGTCAGCGCGGTAAATCGGCTGGGCTGAAGCCTCGCCAAGGGGGGCACGTGGGCAAGGGGACACGGTGACCAGGGGCGCGTGATGACTTCAAGAGGGCCTGGACAGCGTCACGACAGCACTGCGTCGAGGTAGGGCCAGCACCACGTGCTGTCCTAAGGCATCCATGATCCGGTGGAGGCCATCTGGACTCGGGTTCGGGCCTTCAGATTCAGGTACAGGAACCGGGCCTGCCACCCGCATGGAGTCACTCACTTTTGCACCTTTGCACGGCAAATATTCAGCCTGCCCCACCCCGCCCCCTGACCGCCCACCACCTATTCTGCTTGCGTGCCCGCCCAAATACATTCAAACTTTTGAATATGTCAAAGCCGAGCACGCTCGACCCCAAAGTCCTCCGCCACTGCGCCGCGGCCCTTCGTACCCTCTCCCACCCGGACCGTCTTCGCATCGTCGAGGCCCTTGAGCAGGGCCCGCTGGACGTTTCCGCGCTCACCGCGAAGCTGAAGCGTCCGCAGGCGACGGTGAGCCAACACCTCATGCGCCTCCGCGCACACGGGCTGGTCTCCGCCGAGCGCGTCGGCCGCGTCGCCCATTACCGCGTGGCCCACGCCGGGTGCCTCACGATCCTCGGCTGCATCCGTACCCATTTCGCCCGCTAAAACTTATGTCCTCCTCCCCTAAGATCCTCATCGTCGGCGGCGTCGCCGGCGGTGCCTCCGCAGCCACCCGCGCCCGCCGCATGAATGAACAGGCCCGCATCATCATGCTCGAAAAGGACGCGTACGTGTCCTTCGCCAATTGCGGCCTGCCCTACCACCTCGGGGGCGTCATCCAAGACCGCGCCAAGCTGCTCGTGGCCAAGCCCGAGATGTTCAAGAAGCGCTTCAACATCGAAGTGCGGGTGCGCCAGGAAGCCCTGGCCATCAACCGCACCGCCAAGACGGTCCGCATCCGCGACCACGTCGCCGGCACCGAGTACGACGAGTCGTATGACAAGCTGATCCTAGCGCCCGGCGCCGCCCCGCTGATGCCCGAGGTCCCCGGCGTGCGCGCAAAGGGCGTGCATGCCCTGCGCAACATCGAGGACATGGATCGCATCCTAGGTCAGCTGCCCACCGTCCGCCAAGTCGCGGTGGTCGGCGCCGGCTTCATCGGCCTTGAGGTTGCTGAACAGCTCAAGGAACGCGGCTTGCCTGTGACCCTGATCGAGCGCGGCGGGCAGGTCCTGCCTCCTCTGGACGGCGAAATGGCCGAACCGCTCCGCCGGGAACTCTTGCGTCACGGGGTCACGCTGATCTCGGGCTCTGGCTTCACGGGTATCCAAGAGACGAACGGACACGCGACCGGCGTGATCCTAGAGGACGGCCGAGTCGTCGCCGCGGACCTCGTCATCCTGGGCCTGGGCGTACGCCCGTCCAACCAGTTGGCGGTCGCGGCCGGCTTGCCGATCGGGCCGACCGGCGGCATCCTGACGGACGCTTATCAACGGACGCCGGACCTCGACATCTATGCCGTCGGCGACGCCGCGGAGTACCTGCTCGGAACCACCGGTCAACGCGGCCGCGTCCCGCTGGCCGGCATCGCTAACCGCACCGGTCGCCTCGTGGGCGAGCACGCCGCGACCGGACAGTCCGCCCTGGCACCTGCCGCTTGGGGCACCGCCATTATCAAGGTCTTTGGCCTGGGAGCCGGCATTGCGGGGGACTCCTTGAAGTCGGCCCTGAAACGCGGCGTGCAGGCGCGGGCGGTGCACATCACTGCCAATCACCACGCCGGCTATTATCCTGGCGCGAAGTCCCTCACCCTTAAATTGGTCTATGAAGCTGGCACCGGACGGATCCTCGGAGCCCAAGCCTTCGGGGCCGCGGGCATCGATAAGCGCCTCGATGTCGTGGCCTCGTTCCTCCACTTCGGCGGCACCGTCCGCGACCTCGCCCAAGTCGACCTCGCCTACGCCCCGCCCTTCGGTTCCGCCAAGGACCCGCTCCATATGGCAGCCTTCGCTGCGATGAACGATTTGGATGGCGCCGCGCCGGTCATCCAGCCGGATGCTGACCTGAGCCGCTTCCAAGTCGTGGATTTGCGCGAGGCGGACGAATGCGCTGAACTGCCGCTCAGCGGGGCGGCTCATGCCCGGAACATCCCGCTCAACAGCCTGCGTGAACGCTTGGGCGAGCTCGACCGCTCGCAGCCGACGGCGGTGCTTTGCCACAGCGGACTCCGGGCGCACATCGGCACGCGCATCCTTCGTCAGAACGGTTTCAACGCCGTCAATGTCTCCGGCGCCGCCTATGTCCGCGACCTGGCGCTCAACCGCACCTTCACCGCCGCTGCGGCGTCCGCCTGCGGGGCGACCAAGGCGTGCGGGGCTCCGGCCATCACCGCCGATCGCCACGATGAACTGCATCCGTTGAACGTCATGGCGGAGGCCACCACGGGCGCGTTGCTGCTCGACGTCCGTTCGCCGGCGGAATTCCGCTCGGGCCGCGTGCAAGGGGCCGTCAACCTGCCGCTGGAACGCGTGGAGGCCACGACGGTCCGTGCGCTCTTGCAAGGCCGCGAGCAAGCGACCGTGCTGCTGCTCTGTGCCTCGGGCGGCCGCGCCCGCACCGCCGCCCAACGCCTCGCGCACAGCGGACTCAAGACGCTCGTCGTGCAAGGTGGCACGAATTCGTGCGCTCAGGCAGGCCTACCGATGGATAAGGACGCCGGCGGGGCCATCTCCGTCGAACGTCAGGTCCGCATCGCCGCTGGCACGCTCGTCCTCACCGGCGTCGTCCTCGGCACTTGGGTGCATCCCGGCTTCTACGGCCTCAGCGGCTTCATCGGCGCAGGCCTCGTCTTCGCCGGCGTCACCGACTGGTGCGGCATGGGCCTCTTGCTCGCCCGCGCTCCTTGGAATAAGTGAGCGGTTGGGGTTGGGAATTAAGCCCATCCCCCATCCCCTACCCACTATCCCCTATCCCCTACCCACTATCCCCTATCCGCTATCCCCTATCCCCTATCCCCTATCCTCCCCTTACTTCGCCTTGCCCAGTTCTTCACCGCGCGCCTTGGCGGCGAGGAGGGCTGAGGCGACGACGTGACGGAAGTTCGCCACGGCCAGCGCATCGAGTCCGGCCTTGGTCGTGCCACCCGGAGAGGTTACTTGGTTCCGCAGGTTGTCCGGCGTCTCACCGGTAGCGGCCAGCAAGGCCAGCGACCCACTGAAGGTCTGACGTACCAAGAGCTTCGCCTGTTCGGGCGTGAAGCCGAGGCCGACCGCCGCCTGCTCGTAAGCGGCGACGTATTCGAAGAAGAAACCAGGGCCGCTGCCCGAAACCGCCGTGACGGCGTCAAACATCGCTTCAGGGACTTCGACGGTGGCGCCCAGTCCGGACAGGATCGCCGAGACGATGGCGGCATCGGCGGACTCCAACGGGCGGGCGGAACAGAGGGCCGTGATCCCCTGCCCCACGGCGCCAGGCGTGTTGGGCATGGCGCGGGCGATGGCGCGGGCACCCGCAAAGAAGGCCGCGAGGCACTCGATGCGTGTACCGGCGAGGACCGACACGACCAGCTTGCCCGCGGCAGGCGCGCCGAAGGACGGGTCGAGCGTCAGGAAGACCTGTGGCTTGCAGGCGACGACGACCGCATCCGCGCCCTGCATGAGATCCGCGGCGGAAGTCGCGAGGCGGACGCCCGTTTCCTGGGCGAGTTTCTGGGCGCTGACGCCAGTCCCGCCGAGCACGGCGATGTCCGCCGGACGGCAAGCCCCGGAGCGCAACAAGCCACGCACCATGGCTCCGGCCATGCGACCTGCTCCGATGAAGGCGAGCTTAGGCATGGTCAGAGCGCGCGGATGGCGGCATCGAGCACCGAGCAGGCTTGGTCGATGTCCTTGCCTTCATGCGCGGTGGAGAGGAACGCCGTCTCGTAGGGGGACGGCGCCAAGTAGACGCCGTGGTCGAGCGCGTAACGGAAGACCTTGCGGTAGAGGTCGCCGTTCGAGGCGATGGCTTGGTCGTAGTTGCGCACCTTCTCCGTATTAAAGAACAACGAGAACATCGAGCCCACCTGTGGGACCTGCAACGGAATGCCCTTGGCCTTGGCGGCGGCGAGCAGCGTATCGCGGACGCGCTGACCCAGGACCTCGAGACGAGGATACGGGTTCTCGCGCTGGAGCTTACGGACGGCGGCGAGACCGGCGGCCATGGCGAGCGGATTACCCGACAGCGTGCCCGCCTGATAAACCGGGCCCAACGGCGCAAGCTTGTCCATGATCTCGGCCTTACCGCCGAAGGCACCGACCGGCAGACCCCCGCCGATGATCTTACCCATGCAGACGAGGTCTGGCACGACGGTGTGCAGGCCCTGCGTGCCCGCGAGGGACAAGCGGAAACCCGTCATCACTTCATCGAAGATGAGCACCGTACCGTGCTTCGTGCAGAGTTCACGGAGACCAGCCAAGAAACCAGCGTCCGGCAGGATCAAACCCACGTTGGCCGGGAACGGCTCGACGATGAGACCGGCAACCTGGCCGACGTTGGCCTCGAAGAGCGCGGCGAGCGCGGGAAGGTTGTTGTACTCGGCGACCAACGTGTCGGCGGCGGTGCCGGGCGTGACGCCGGCGGAGTCAGGGTTGCCCTGGGTGAGCGCACCCGAGCCAGCCTTGACGAGGAGCGAGTCGACGTGGCCGTGGTAGCAACCCGAGAACTTGATGATCTTCGGACGGCCCGTGAAGCCACGCGCGAGGCGGATGGCGGACATCGTGGCTTCGGTGCCGCTGTTGGTCATGCGGACCTTCTTCACGGCCGGGAAACAGGCGAGCAGGAGCTCGGCCATCTCGACCTCCAAAGGATTCGGCGTACCGAAGCTGGTACCGCGGTCGAGGGCGTCGCGGATGGCGTTGCGGATCTCGGGGTCGTTATGGCCATGGATGGCCGGACCCCAGGTGAGGACGAAGTCGATGAGTTCCTGGCCATCGGCCGTGGTCAGACGGGCGCCATTGGCCGACTTCGTGAAGAACGGCGTACCACCGACCGAACGGAAGGCGCGCACCGGGGAATTGACGCCGCCCGGGATCATCGCGAGGGCGCGCTGGAAGAGTTGCTCCGAGGAATTCACCCCTAGACACCTAGGCAGTCCGTCCCGTTGTTCAAGTATCGTTCATGGGCCATCCCCCGACCGCCCCTTACATGTAGATGATGGGAGGCGGCGGAGCGGGCTGAGGCGCGGCCTGAGGCGTGTTGCCCCGGGACGAAGACGAACCCGTCAACTGAAGCTGCTGGGGCGGAGCTACGGGCTGGCTGTTCAAGCGGGAAATCTCCATCAGCACCATGCCCACGGTCTGTTGGCGGATGGCGTTCACTTCATTCACGATGGATTGCTTCTCGGCCTCGCTCGCCTGACCCCAGGTACCTTCGAGCAGTCGCCGGCGCGCCACGAGGGCTTGATACTCGGGATTCTTGCCAAGGTTGTCGTAGGCCTGGTTCGCCTTCGGCTCGGACTTCATCAACGTATCTCGAATCACGCGGCCCTCTTCCCGCAATTCCGAGAAGCGGGTCTCCAGGGCGGTCCGGACTTCCGGCTCCCGGTTGACCACGGGCGCGACCACCGGGGCGGGACGGGAACGGACCGCCTGCGGAGCCGGCACCGTGCGCGGGGTGGCGGGGGCGCGGACGACGGGCTTCGCAACGGGCAAGGGGGCGAAAATCTTCGAGGCCAGATACGCGGCCCCACACATGATCAGCAGGCCGAAGATGATGGTGGAACGGCTCATGGGGTACACCTTTCAAACAAACCAAAGGCCCAAAAGTTCCAGCCAGACCGGGTTTGGTTGCCGACAAACCTGCAATAGAACGCCCTCCCTTGACCCCGGCCACTGAGCCGACACCTTGAACCCATGCCCAGCAAGGCCCCTCTCCCTGCGCCGCGCGTTGCATCCTCAGGAAAAAACCTGTGGGCAGGCTTGCTGGCCATGCTCTTCGCGTTGGCCTCAAGTCACGCCTGCGAACTCTGTCGGGCGGCCTACTTCCAGGCCCAAGATGCCGCGCCCAAGGCTTCGCAAATCTACCCCAAGGCGCGAGTCGTCGCCTACACCTTGGAGCTCGGGACCAAGGAACTTTCGCCGGCCGGCCAGCCGGTCCCGGTCCTCACGGTCAACGGGACAAGCCCCGGCCCGGTCTTGCGCTTCCGCGAAGGCGACGTGGCACGCATCACGGTGCGCAACACCCTCACAGAGGAAGAGGCTTCCATCCACTGGCATGGCCTGCTCATCCCCAACCTGGAGGACGGCGTGCCGTTGCTCACGACGCCTACGATCAGCCCAGGACAGTCGCGGGTCTTCGAATTCCTCATCAAGCAACACGGCACGTACTGGTATCACAGTCATACGGCGCATCAGGAACAACGCGGCATCCATGGCGCCATCGTGATCGCACCGCGGGCGGCGCCTGCCGTGCGCACCGACCAAGACGAAACCATCGTCCTCAGCGACTGGACCAACGAAAGCCCGCGCGAGGTCCAGCGCACGTTGCAGCGCGGCAGCGATTGGTACGCGGTCCGCAAGGGCACGGCGCAGTCCCTCCTCGGAGCCTGGCAAGCCGGCCAGCTCGGCGCCTACTTCGACCGCGAGAAAGCCTTGGTGCCGCCAATGGACCTCGGCGACGTGGCCTACGACGCGTTCCTCATGAACGGCCAACGCCAGCTGCAGCTGCGCGGGAAGCCCGGCGAAACCGTCCGCGTCCGCCTGATCAACGCTGGCGCCGCCAGTTATTTCTACCTCGATAGCGCCACCGGTCCGTTGCGGATCCTTGCGGCGGACGGACAAGACGTGCGGCCGGTCGAGACCCCGCGCCTGCTGATCGGACCCGCCGAATGCTATGACGTACTCGTGACGGTCCCGCCGACGGGAAGTTGGGAACTCCGGGCGACGGCCCAAGACGGCAGCGGCGCGGCGAGCGCGTGGTTCGGCAGTGGCCAGCCACACGCCGCCTCCGGACCGCCTCCGCCCAATCCTTATGGGATGACGGAATACCTGACCTCCATCCTCGACCAGCTCGACCCGGAGCCGGGAGCGCAGACCTTTACGCGCCCGCTGGCGCCCTATGCCTCCCTGCGCGCCGCCCAGCCGCATGCCGTGCCAACGCAGGCGCGCGAACTCACGCTCAAGCTGACCGGCGACATGGTCCGCTACGCTTGGGCGTTCGATGGGTTGAGCGCCGAAGAAGCCGGCCCGCTCAAGGTCCGCCGCGACGAGACCATCCGCCTCCGTCTGGTGAACAACACCATGATGCACCACCCGATCCATTTCCACGGGCATTTCTTCCGACTCGTGACCCCGGGCGAAACCGACCCCGCGAGCGCACCGCTCAAGCACACCGTCGACGTCCCACCGATGAGCACGCGGCTGATCGAATTCACCGCCAACGAAGGCGACGGCGACTGGCTCCTGCATTGCCACCTCCTCTACCATCACACCTCGGGCATGATGCGCGTGATCCGGGTCACGGGTCCCGCCGGCGAAGAACCGCCGCATGAGCCGATGCTCCATGCGATGCCGACGCACTTTGCTTGGGGCGAAGCGACCCTCACCAGCGCGTTCCACCAAGGCGCCGCCACCTTAAGGCAAGGCAACCACGACCTTACCCTAGACTGGATGGAAGGGGCGCGCTCCGGCGAGGGCCATGAAGGCCTGCTGGCCTATCGGCATTATGCGGGGCCGCGGTGGACTTGGTTCGCAGGCTATCGGACGGACACCATGGCCGGAGGGAGGGATGGACCCGTCGTCGGCTGCACGCACCGCCTCCCCTACTTCCTCGACGTGACCGTATCCCAACAAACCGGCGGCGAAACCCGCCTAGCCTTGGCCAAATCCATGCAGCTCAGCTCTAGGCTCGGCCTGAACCTTTCGGTCCAGCACGGGCGGCACACGGGTACCACGGGCACCGCGCTGCTGAACTACACGCTCACCAAAGAAACCTCGCTCACGCTGGGCTACAGTTCAGACTTCGGGATGGGCGCTGGCCTTACGCTCCGCTTCTGAACCCATGAAAACCCTCCTGCTCATCGCCGCCCTCGGCACCGCCCAGACCTTCGCCGCCGACGCGCCCAAGACCCCGGAGACCAAGCCCGCCGCGCCGGCCACCGCCGCCCCCAAACCTTACCCGTTGAAGACGTGCATCGTCTCGGACAACGACCTCGACTCGATGGGCGAACAGGCGTCTTTCGTCTACCAAGGACAGACGATCAAAGTCTGCTGCAAGCCCTGTGTCGCGAAGTTCGAGAAGAACCCCGCGAAGTACCTTAAGAAGCTCGAAGGCAAGTAAGCCGCGTCGGCAGCGGGCACAAAAAGGCCGGGCGTCTCGCGACCCCGGCCTTCGTCGTGTCCGGCTGAGCAGGCTTACTTCTTGTCGTCGACGACTTCGAAGTCGCCGTCGACCACCTTGCCGTCGGACTTCTTCTTGGCGCCTTCGGGGGCACCACCGGCCGGGGCGCCCTGATCAGGCTGCGGGGTGGCGGCGGCGTTCATCGCTTGGGCGGCTTCACCGAGCGGGGCGAGGATGGCCTCGTAGGCCTTGGTGAACTCTTCGGCGGTGGCGTCAGGCTTCTTGAGCAGCTCCTGGGCGGCCTTGACGGCCTCCTCGGTGCGGGTCTTGGCGTCGCCGGGGAACTTGTCGCCGTTGTCCTTCAGCTGCTTTTCGCCCTGGAAGACCATGGCGTCGAGCTGATTGCGGGCCTCGGCGAGTTCGCGGGCCTTCTTGTCTTCGTCGGCGTGCAGTTCGGCTTCCTTGCGGAGCTTTTCGACTTCTTCCTTGGAGAGACCCGAAGAACCCGAGATCGAGATCTTCTGGGCCTTGCCGGTGCCCTTGTCGGTCGCGCTCACGTGCAGGATGCCGTTGGCGTCGATGTCGAAGGTGACCTCGATCTGCGGCTGGCCGCGCGGCGCGGGCATGATGCCATCGAGCTTGAACGTGCCGAGCTGCTTGTTGTCGCGGGCCATCGGACGTTCCCCTTGGAGGATGGCGATTTCGACGGACGGCTGGTTGTCGGCGGCGGTGGAGTAGACCTGGGACTTCTTGGTCGGGATGGTCGTGTTGCGGTCGATCATCGGCGTGGCCACGCCACCCATCGTTTCGATGGAGAGGGTCAACGGCGTCACGTCGAGCAGGAGCACGTCCTTGACGTCGCCCTTGAGCACGCCGGCCTGGATGGCGGCGCCGATGGCGACGACTTCGTCGGGATTCACGCCCTTGTGGGGTTCCTTGCCGGCGAGGCCGCGGGCGATCTCGATGATCTTGGGCATGCGGGTCATGCCACCGACGAGCACGAGCTCATCGACTTCGTTCATGGAGAGGCCGGCATCCTTGAGGCAGGACTCGAACGGCTTGCGGGTGCGGTCGGAGAGGTCGTCGCAGACCTTCTCCATCTGGGCGCGGGAGAGCGTGACGTTGAGGTGCTTCGGGCCGGAAGCATCGGCCGTGATGAACGGCAGGTTGAGGTCGACCGAGTTGGAGGAGGACAAGGCAATCTTGGCCTTTTCGGCTTCTTCCTTGAGGCGCTGGCGGGCCATCGGGTCCTTGGAGAGGTCGATGCCCTGCTCGGCCTTGAAGCCGTCGATGAGCCACTGGATGATGCGCTCGTCCCAGTTGTCGCCGCCGAGCTCGGTGTCGCCGTTGGTCGCCTTCACTTCGAAGACGCCGCCGCCGATTTCAAGGATCGAGACGTCGAACGTACCGCCACCCAAGTCATAGACGGCGATCTTTTCGTCGCCCTTCTTGTCGAGGCCGTAGGCCAACGAAGCCGCGGTCGGCTCGTTGACGATGCGGAGCACCTTGAGGCCAGCAATCGTGCCGGCGTCCTTGGTGGCTTGGCGCTGCGAGTCATTGAAGTAGGCGGGCACGGTGATGACCGCCTCGGTCACCTTTTCGCCGAGGTAGGCTTCGGCGTCGGCCTTCAGCTTGGCGAGGACCTTGGCGGCGATCTCTTCCGGCGCGAACACGCGCGGCTTACCGTCGACTTCGCATTCGATGGCGGCGTCGCCGTTCTTACCTTCGACCACCTTGTAAGGCAGCTTGGTGGCGATGCCCTTCACTTCACCGTACTTGCGGCCGATGAGGCGCTTGGCGGAGAAGACGGTGTTCTTCGGGTTGGTGACGGCTTGGCGCTTGGCGGCCTGGCCGACGAGGACATCGCCGTTCTTGGTGAAAGCGACGACCGAGGGCGTGGTGCGCGCGCCTTCGGAGTTAGGGATGACGACGGACTCGCCTGCTTCCAGGACGGCCATGCAGGAGTTGGTAGTACCGAGGTCGATGCCGATGATTTTGCTCATATGGTTGGTGTTAAGAGTGTGGGTTTAATAGGCAGGGCTTGTGCCAAGGGAGAAAACGCCAGTTTAAACCTATTTACAGGGGTTTTGACCATGAAGAGCCCGCTCAAAGTGGGGCGAATTGACAAACTGTCACACCTCAGGCGTGTCAGGTCGGCCCCTTAAATCCTTCGCCGTTGCCCTGACTTGGCCAAAGGGCTATTCCCCTCTTCCCATGTCGGACTCCCTGAACCAGCCCATCCGCCTCCGCCGCCTCCGCGCGTCGGCTGGCATCCGCGCGATGCTCTCGGAAACCGTCGTGGAGCCGCGTCACCTGATCCAGCCCCTCTTCGTGACCGAAGGCGAGCAGGCTGAGCCCATCGGTTCCCTCACCGGCATCAGCCGCATTCCACTCTCGCAGCTCGCGGCCAAGTGCGCGGAGCTCCAACTCCTCGGGGTCCATGGCGTCGCCCTCTTCCCGAAGATCGACCCCAACCGCAAGACAGCGGAAGGCGCGGAAGCGCTGAATCCGAACAACCTCGCCCTGCGGGCGATCCGTGAAGTGAAGACGAAGTGCCCCGGCATCGTCCTCTTCGCCGACATCGCCCTCGATCCTTACACGACGCACGGCCACGACGGCATCCTCAACGAAGCCGGGACGGACGTCGATAATGACCGTACCGTCGCCGCGCTCGTGAAGATGGCGCTGTTCACCGCCCAAGCCGGCGCCGACTTCGTCGCTCCCTCGGACATGATGGATGGCCGCGTGGGCGCGATCCGCACGGCCCTCGACGCCTCCGGGCACACCGGCACGGGGATCCTGGCCTACTCCGCCAAATACGCCTCCGCTTTCTACGGCCCCTTCCGCGACGCCGTCGGCAGCGCCCGCAAGCCAGGCGAGGCCGCGATCTCCAAGGCCTCCTACCAGATGAATCCGGCCAATCGCCGCGAAGCCTTGCGCGAAGCCTCGCTCGACGCCGCCGAAGGCGCGGACCTCTTGATGGTGAAGCCTGCGGGTGCATACCTGGACATCATCCGCGACCTCCGCGAGTCCACTGACCTTCCGCTCGCGGCCTATCAGGTCTCGGGTGAATACGCGCAGTTGCAGGCCGCCGCCGAAAAGGGCTGGCTCGACCTCCGATCCGCACGCGATGAATCGCTCCTCGCCATCCGCCGGGCCGGGGCCGACGTCATCCTGACCTATTTCGCCGAAGCCTACGCCCGCGATTACGCCAGCCGCGCCTGATGACCGAGCCGCGCCAGCATCCGCGGGACCCGCTCCACGGCGTGACCCTTGAGACGATCGTCAAATACCTCGAAGCCAAGCATGGCTGGCACGAGATGGGAAATCGTATCCCGATCCGGTGCTTCCTCTTTGACCCTTCGGTGAAATCGAGCCTCACCTTCCTGCGCAAAACCCCGTGGGCGCGCGAGAAGCTTGAAGCTTGGTATGCCACGGACATCCGCGGTGGGTTCGGCAGCGCCCCCCTCCGCGGCACGCAGCCCGGCATCGACGTCCGCCCTCGCTTCGGCAGCGGCCCGCAGCGATAGGAGCATGCATAATCCCCTACCGATACCCACGAAGGAGGATTGGGTCGGCCATATCCCCATCGTCGACGGCAAGCCGGCCTACCAGAACTTCGACCTAGAAGCAGCCTACCGGAACTTCTACGGGAAAACCCACGCCCAGGCCTTCGCCCTGTTCGTGGACAACGCCATCCGCTACCAGGAAGATGTTTTCTGGATGCCCGAGCGCTGCCTTGGATTCTACCTGCTGGCCTACGTCCACTACATGGACTCGGAATTGAGCCACGGAGACTCCGACGGCGCCAACTGCTTCTTTGGGTTAGTCGAATTCCGGTCCGTCGATATCCGCAACGGCCATCCCGAAGTCCGCGAAGCGGTCATCCGCACCCTGCGGCGGGTCGGACAAGCCCAAGAATGGTACGACGCCGCACCGAAACACTACGGGAGCTTCGCGGCACGCAGCGAAGCCTGCCTCGCCCTGCTCGGAGCCGCCTGAACCTCAGAACCCTCAGGCCTGCCAGCAAAAGGCTGAAGTTTGAGGTGTCCGACCGTCAGGACTCGACCATAACGGATACACCCCATGAGCCCCCGTGTCCTCCTCGCCGCTTTACTACTTCCTTGGCTAGCCAGTGCCGCGCCCAAGCCAGACATCGTCTTCCTGCTGATCGACGATCTCGGTTACGCCGACTGCGGCTTCAACGGCGGCAAGCAGATCCTGACGCCGAACATCGACCGACTCGCCAAAGCGGGTGCCGTGCTGGAGCACCACTATGTGCAACCCGTCTGCTCGCCGACCCGCTCGACGCTGCTCACGGGACGCTACCCCACGCGCACCGGCGTGTATTCAATCGTCAGTCCGCACGCCGCCTGGGGACTCCCGCTCGCGGAACGTACGCTGGCGGATGCCCTGAAACAAGCGGGCTACTCGACCGAGATCGTCGGCAAATGGCATCTCGGGGAATTCAAACCGGAATACCTCCCGCTGGCCCGCGGCTTTGAACACCATTACGGACATTACCTCGGCATGCTCGATTACTATACGCATGAACGTGGTGGCGAACTCGACTGGTATCGCGACGGGAAAGCCGTGAAAGAGGAAGGCTACACCACGCACCTGCTCCGCGACGAGGCCTGCCGCGTCATCGCCCGTCAACCCAAGGACAAGCCGCTCTTTCTCTACGTCCCTTTCAATGGCGTCCACGGGCCCTTCCAGGTCCCCGAGCCGTACCTGAAACCGTACCCCGACCTGAAGAACAACCGCCAAAAGCTGGCGGGGATGCTGGCCGCGGTCGATGAGGCGGTCGCCCGGATCGAGGACAGCCTCCGCAAGGCTGGCCGACTGGAGAATACTTTGATCGTGTTCTCCAGCGACAATGGCGGGCCGACCCCCGGCGACAACACGCCTTTGCGCGACCACAAGGGCAGTATTTACGAAGGCGGGGTTCGTGCCGCGGCCTTCGCCTGCTGGCCGGGGCGCATCCCCGCGGGCATCCGCATCCGCGAGCCCATGCACATGGTCGATTGGTACCCGACGCTGATCAAACTCGGCGGCGGCTCGCTCGAACAGAAGCTGCCCATCGATGGCCTCGATGTATGGCCGACGATCACCCAAGGGGCGCCGACGCCGCACGATGCGATCCTCTGCGTCTCGACCCAAGGGCCAACCCTTGCAGCCGTCCGGATGGGAGAATGGAAACTCATCCAAGCGAACGCAGCGGCCGAGGCCGCCGAGGATGAAAACGGCCAGCCAACGGCGAAGGCGAAGAAAGCCAAGACCGCGGGTAAATATGAACCGGTCGCGCTCTACCACCTCACCGCGGATCCCGGTGAGACGAAGAACCTGGCCGCCGAACAACCGGAACGCGTGAAAGCCATGCGCACTCGCCTCGCCGCGCTCTTAAAGGACGCGGTCCCGCCGGGCACGACCGCCGCCAAGAAATGAGCCTGCTCCTCCGGCTCCTAGGGGCACTCTCTCTGGCCCTACTCGTTGCCGCGCCGGCCGACGCCGCCACGCCCCGGCCACCCAACATCGTGTTCATTCTGGTCGATGACTTGGGCTGGGGCGATTTCTCCTGCTTCGGCAATACCGAGACGAAGACCCCAAACATCGACCGACTCGCCGCGGAGGGGCTCGCCTTCAGCCAGTTCTATGTGAACTCGCCCATCTGCTCGCCCTCGCGCTGCGCCCTGCTCACCGGACAATACCCCCAACGCTGGCAAATCACCTCTTACCTCAACAACCGCGCGGACAACACGCGGCGGGGCTTGGCCCAATGGCTGAATCCCCAGGCGCCTTCCCTCGGCCGCACGCTGCAATCCGCGGGCTACGCGACCGGGCATTTCGGCAAATGGCACCTCGGCGGGCAACGTGATGTCGCCGACGCGCCCGCCATCGGAGCCTACGGCTTTGACGCCTCACTCACGAACTTCGAAGGGATGGGGCCGAAAATCCTGCCGCTGACGCGCACCCCTGACGCCACGGAGTTCAAAAAGATCTGGGCCGACGCCGAAAGCCTCGGCGGGCCGGTGACCTGGATGGACCGCGCGCAGGTCACCACCGGCTACGCCGAAGCGGCGTTACGTTTCATCGATGCAGCCGCCGCGCAGCAAAAGCCGTTCTACGTCAACCTCTGGCCCGATGACGTGCACAGCCCGTACTTCCCTCCGCTGGAGAGATGGACGCCGGGCAAGCATCGCCTCTACCTTGCCGTGCTCGCAGAAATGGACCGACAGTTGGGGCGCATCCTCGACCGCATCCGGAGCGACCCCACCCTGCGGGACAATACCATCCTCGTGATCTGCTCGGACAACGGCCCCGAGCCCGGCGCCGGCCGGGCGGGCCCCTTCCGCGGCCACAAGACCCAGCTCTTCGAAGGCGGCATCCGCTCGCCCCTCATCGTCTGGGCTCCGGGCCTGATGGCCAAAGACCGCGTCGGCACAAGGAATACGACCTCCGTCTTGGCCGGCATCGACCTCGCCCCTTCGCTCACCGCGCTCGCAGGCACGAAGGCGGCGGCACAAGTGAAACTCGATGGTGAAGACCACTCCGCCACCTTGCTCGGTAAGGCCGAAGCCTCGCATGCCGAGGCCCTCTGCTGGAGCCGCCCACCCGATCGAAAGACCTGGCCGCCCGCCCTCCCCGACCCGGCCCCCGACCTCGCCATCCGCGAAGGCGACTGGAAACTCCTGTGCGAATATGATGGCACCAAGCCACAGCTCTATGACCTCAAGCGCGACCCAGGCGAAACCAAGGATCTCGCGGCGAGCGAACCAGGCGTTGTCGCCCGTCTCACGAAGGCCGTGCTCGCCTGGCATCGCTCCATGCCGCCCGACCGTGGCCCGGAACTTGGCGCCCAGCCGGCGCAGAAGGGAAAGAAGTAGCCGTCACTTCGCGGCCTTCTTCTTCTTCGACGCGCCGGGTTCGGCACCGTCGTTGTCCGCATAATCAGCACCCCAGAGTGGCTTGATGTTGCTGCGGTTCCATTCGTCCCAGCGTGCCTGCAGTTCCTTCACTTTTTCCGGCTGTTCCGCGGCGAGGTCCTTATCCTCATGGATGTCCTTGGCCAAATCGTAGAGTTTGACCGAGCTCACGGGCTGAGCCTTGCCGGTATTGGTGTCGGCGTTGCCATCGTAGCGGACGAGCTTCCAATCGCCTTGGCGGATCGCCATCTGCGCTCCGAAACGCCAATAGAGCGCATCATGCGGGGCGGCCTTCGTGGCCCCTGCGAAATAAGGCAGCAGATCGACGCCTTCGAGTTTGGCTTCGGGACCGACGGAAATGCCGGCCGCGGCCAAAGCCGTCGCATGGAGGTCGAGCTGCACCACGGGAGACTCGTAGACGGCGGGCTTCACTTGACCGGGCCAAGCCACGAGGAAGGGCACGCGAATGCCGCCTTCCAGGGTGGTTCGCTTGGAACCACGCAACGGGGCGTTGCTGGAGCCGTTGGTGGTCGTGCCGTTCATCACTGGACCACCGTTATCGCTGATAAAGAAAATCAACGTGCGCCCTTCCTGGCCACTTTCCTTGAGGGCTTGGCGCACCCGGCCGATGTTATCGTCTAGCGCGGACATCATCGCCGCATAGGTCCGGCGCTTCTTGTCGGTAATGGACGCGAACTTCGCCAAACGCGCGTCGGTCGCGTCCATGGGCGTGTGCACGGCATTGAAGGCCAGGTACAGGAACCAAGGCTTGTCCTTATGCGCCCGGACGAAGGCCGAGGCCTCGCGCCCAAAGGCATCGGTGGTGTAGTCCATCTCCTTGACAGGTTCGGCCCCACGGAGGATGCCGCCCGTATTGAAATAGCTATGAGCTCCGCCGAGGAAGCCGAAGAATTCCGTGAAACCGCGGCGCGTCGGCGTCTGCTCGGGCTTCGCCCCAAGATGCCACTTGCCCACCATGCCCGTGGCATAGCCGGCCTTGGCGAGACGCTCGGGGAGGGTCGTCTCCGTCAGCGGCAGGCCGTTATTGCCGTTCGGATTATATTCATGGCCAAAACGGTTCTGCTGGCGGCCGGTGAGCAAGGCCGCACGCGTCGGCGAGCAATACGGGCCCGTGACATAGCCCTGCGTGCAGCGAACCCCAGCGGCGGCGAGCGCATCCAGGTGGGGCGTCGGGATGTCCTTGCAGCCATGGAAGCCGACGTCGGCGTAGCCCATGTCGTCGCCGACGATGAGCAGGATGTTGGGGCGATCCGCCGCCGCGAGGGCGACGGCAAAGAAGAGGGCGAGGAAACGCATACGGGAGGGGTGACTCCACCTAAAGGTAAGGAACCTTTCAGGACAAGCCTTCACCTCACGCCCGCAGGCTTTTCGCCAAGCCTAAGCGGTCCCAATCGCTACCGCCGCCTTACAGGAAGAGCGGCTTGATGTGGCGGTCGAAGAGGTTGCCGGTGACGTTGCGGGCGCAGGACTCGCGGCAGGCCTTGAGCTGCTCGAGGTAGCGGGGGCCCATCTTGGCGGCGACCTTGAAGCCGACGTGGATCAGCTGGCGGATGTTCGCGTTGTAGAGCGGGTTCTTCTGGTCGTGGCGCAGGGCACCGACGAACTGCTCGCTCGTCCAACCATTCACGACAGCGGCGGCCGGTAGCTTGGAGCGGTCGATATCGATGACGGTCGCATACGGCTGGCAGAGCTCGTCCATGTGCGCGAGGGCTTCCGCGTAGATCTCCTTGGCGAGGGCGAGGCCCGCACCGCCGGCTTCGGCGAGGCCGATGACTTCCTCGAGCCAGGTCGTGCCCGCGGTCTTCACGTGCACGCCGGCGCCATGCTTGGCGAGCGCGCGGCGGATGGCCGGGTAGATGGAGAACTTGTCGCTGCCGCTGTGCACGGAGAGCTTCAGGTTGGCGGGCAGGCCATACTGCTTGACCGCGTGGGCGATGACGCAGAGGTCGTCGTTGAATTCGCGTTCGAATTGGGCGAGGTCGCCGACGTAGTCGACGCCCTTGTTGAAGCGGCCCGTGAACTTCGGGGCGATGGTCTGGATCGGCACGCCTTCGTCGGCGATGGCGGCGAGGATGACCAGCAGCTCGGGAGGCGTCTGCGGGCTATCGGTTTCGTCCATCGAGATTTCGGGGACGAAACGACCCACGCCCTTCACCGCGGCGATATGGCGATAGACCTTACCGGCTTCCTGCACCGCGAGGAGGAACTTCGCGGCGGTGCGTTCGACGTCGGCGCGGGTGGTCGTGAACGGGCGGTCGATGCCGGCCAAGGTGATGGTGCCGACGAGTTCGGGGTGACGGTCGACGAAAACCTTCACCGCAGCGGGGTCCGCCGGCTGGGCGATGAAGTCGGCCACGTCGATGGTGAAGAAGTCGGACACCCCGACGAAACGGTCGACGGTCTTCAGGCCGATGTGGTCGGCGTCGAGGAAGTAGGGGGCGGTCCAACCCAGGGTCTTCACGGCGGCGTCGGCCGCGGCGCGGGTGCTCGTCGGCTCGGACCCGATGATGTTGTGCTCGCGGTTCGACTTGTTCCAAACCGGCACGATCTCGACGCCAAGCTTCTTGGCGGCGAGGCAAGCGGCCAGCTGGGCTTCGGCCTCGTGGGCGAAGCGGTCGCCCATGCCGAGGGAGAATTTACCGATGACGAGAGGTTGGGAGGACATAACTTTGATAAGAAGGAAGGCCGAACCAAATGGAAGTCCCGCCCGACTGCAATACTGAGCCGAGGCGGAGGGATGTCGTTTCGATGCAATAATGTCGGAAAACACCGCTTGTCCTTGCCCTCCGGCGGACCGTTCCCCTTAACTGACGACCCTTTCTCCTATGCACCTGAAGATTGCTGTCCTGCCTGGCGATTACATCGGCCCTGAAGTCATGGCCGCCGCCCTGCCCGTCCTTGAGGCCGTCCTGAAGAAGTCAGGCCACACCCTCGAGCACTCCACCCACGACGTGGGCGGCGCGGGCATCGATAACCATGGCAAAGCCTTGCCGGACTCGACCCTCGAGGCCTGCCGCGCGGCGGACGCCATCCTCTTCGGTTCCGTCGGTGGCCCGAAGTGGGAAAAGCTCCCGCCGGCCGAACAGCCGGAACGCGCCTCCCTGCTCCCCCTCCGCAAGCACTTCACGCTCTACGCCAACGTCCGGCCGGGCCTCCTGCTGAAGAACCTCATCGACACCTCGCCCATCCGCCCGGACCGCATCCCGAACGGCGTGGACATGGTCTGCATCCGCGAGCTCACCGGTGGCCTCTACTTCGGCCCCAAGTCCACGACCACGCTGGCTGACGGCGACATCGAAGCCATCGACACCATGGTCTACCGCAAGTCGGAGATCGAACGCATCACCGACGTCGCCATCGCCACGGCCCGGGCCCGCCGCAAGCACATCACCCTCGTCGACAAGGCCAACGTCCTCCAGACCTCCGTCCTTTGGCGCAAGGTCGTCGCCGACCGCCTCAAGGCCACGGCGCCGGACATCGCCCTCACCGTGATGTACATCGACAACGCCGCCATGCAGCTGGTCCTCAAGCCGGCGCAGTTCGACGTCCTCCTCACCGAGAACATGTTCGGCGACATCCTTTCCGACGAGATGGCCGTCATCTGCGGCTCCCTCGGCATGATGGCTTCCGCCTCGCTCGGCGCGAATCGGAACCGCCACGGCTTCGGCTACGGCCTCTTCGAGCCCTCCGGCGGCACCGCCCCGGACATCGCTGGCCAGGATAAGGCCAACCCGTGCGCGCAGATCCTCTCCGCCGCCCTCATGCTCCGCCATTCCTTCGGCCTCGAAGCTGAGGCGAAGGCCATCGAACTCGCGGTCGAGAAGACCATCGCCGAAGGCATCCGCACCGCGGATATCGCCGGCGGCGGTAAGGCCGTGGGCACGAAGGCGATGGGCGCGGCCATCTTGGCCCGACTCTGAGCGTGGACGAGGAAGCCCGACAGCGCGCGGCCGAACGACGTCGGGAAGCCGTGTGCAGTCCGTTCATGCGGATCGCGCGTTTTCCCGTGGACGTCGCCCGTGAGCTCCTCGATGCCGGCTATTACCGCGTCGACCAGCTTGCGGGCCGATCACCCGAGACCTTGTTGTCTGAAATCAAGGACCGGAACAAAGCCGCCCTGCCCGCCCACTTCCTGCCCGCCCTGAAGATGGCCGTCTATTTCGCGGAATCCGACAGCCCCGACCCGAAGAAATTGTTTTTGGATCAGTGGCAGTGAAGGAAACGGCCAGGGGCGGCCCCGCGGAGGAGCAGCCCAATTTGCCTTCCACCCTATTCCTTCCAACTTCCCGACCATGGTCCCTTCCATCGTCGTGCCAGTGATGACCCTCGGGAACTGCGTCTTCCTGCCGCAGCAGCTCCTGCCGTTGCGCATCTTCGAGCCGCGCTATCGGCTGATGCTCAAGGAAGCGCTGGCCGGCAACCGGATGTTCGCGGTTTCGCAACTCGATGAGGACAACCTGTCGCCGGACAACGAAGAACCACCCTGCCCCTTCACCTGCGTGGGGCGGATCGCGGGGCATGTGGAGTTGGAAGACGGCACCAGCCACTTGGTGCTGGAAGGCCTCCGGCGCGCCAAGGTGCTGAAGGTCCAACGCCGCAGCCCCTACCCGCGCTTGGAGATCGCCCCGCTGGCGGAAGTGGAGATCGCGGACCCCTTCGCCTGCACGCGGGAAATCGCGCGCATCATGGCTTTCTCCGAGAAACTCATCGGTGAGCTCGGCGCCGATGCCGAGCCCCTCATCGAACGACTCCGGGGCCTCACCAATCAACCTGGACTTTTGGCGGACGCGGCGGCGGGCCACCTCATCACGGACACGCTCGTGCGCCGGCGCCTCCTCGAATGCCTCTCGCCGCAGCAACGCTTGCTCTTGGTTGCCGACCAACTGGCGCGACTTGAAGCCGAGCGGAGCTTGGGGGAACAAGGCCGGGATTTGGACCCCGGGATGAACTAATCCACGAGGGGACAAGTGGGCATGGTGACCCGGGGACAAGTGAAGCAACCACCCACACGATCGAACAACGGTGACCGCTACGGCTTCTTCACCTTGATGACCTTGAGCTCCGAAGCTTCGGGCCAAGGCGGCGGACGCGGACGGTCGCGGTTGGCGTCGAGCGACTCCCAGACCAAGCGATAGCTAAAGTCCGTCGACTCCGCCCCCAGGTCGCTGGCCTGACGTTTCTTCATGCCCTCGAAAGTGGACGCCACTTTCAATGCACCCGCGGGCACGAGCGGGCCCTTGGTGACGAGTTTGGCATCAGGAATCGGTTGTAAGGTCTGGTCGTCGAGGATCCAGGTGCCGGCGCCTTTCGGGTAGCGATAGGCCAACTCGAGCTTACCGTCACCGATGGGTTCGACGGCGCCGACCTTGACCTCTTCGAAGATGGTGCCACCCCCGGCGAATTCCCAGCGGTAGCCTTGCCAATCGCTGACCTGGATGATGGTCCAGCCCTCGGGGTCGCGCCGCGCCGCGTAGATCTGCAGGTCACCGTTGGCGTCATACTTATGATAGGTGAGGATGACGCGGGCCCGCGTGTCGAAGCCCAGGCTCAGGTTCGAATTGATGATGCCGCCCTTGGCGGGGACAGGATCGACGATTTCGCCGGTTGCGAGCGTGATGGGGATCGTCAGTGCCTTGCCGGCGGAGTCGACCCAATGCACGAGGTCGGTGGACTTCGCATAGCTGAGGTCGTGGTTGGTCGCGCAGTCGGACGTATCCCGCCAAACCCAGCACAAGTGGAACAGGCCATCGGGGCCGAGCAACGGCGCGGTGCAATAGGCGTTCATCTTCCCCTGCCCGTCCGTCAACGGAGCCGCGAGCAGACGCGTCCACTTCTGCGTCGCCTCGTCGTAGACATTATACAAGTCATCACCGCTGCCGCTATGACCATCGCGATAGCGGTAGAGCAGCCGACCCGCCTTGTCCTTGATGAACAGCGGATAGGTCATGCGCTGTTCGCGTTCGCCGACCATCGGCGCCGCGGCGAGCGAGGAGATATCCCCGGCTTTCGTCGTCCGGAAATAAATCAACGGCACCACGTGCATGTTGCCGGACACGTGGAGCTGACCGGCGCGGTCGAGGGCGATCGTCACATAGTTATGCGAATCCCAGCCCACCGAGGTCGGGAGCTTGTGCGTGACCCATTTTTCCTGATCGAGCCGACGCTGGGCGACCGTCATCTGGCGGTTCGCGTCGTAGTAGGCCGCATACTGGTAGGGCGGAGCGGTGAGCAGGGCGAAGCCCACCTGGTGGCCAGCCCAAACCTTATCGACGGGCAGGACATCGGGCACTGGGGTGGCTGCAGGCAGAAGGCTGAGGCTACCGACCAGACAGAAGAATCGAAAAAGCATGAAGGATTTCTAGGTTAACTCAGTCACCATCAGTTAGTTAAATGTTCCAATGTCGCAAGGATTCCTGTCCTTTCCCCAACTTTCGAGCGGACCCAAGGGCTTATCTCTTGCAAGTTGGAATCATTCCAACTCATTTCCTACTTAGAATGATTCAAAAGCTATCTGAACACGACCGGGAAAAGCTCCAAGAGTCGCTGGCCACCAGCGGCCAGAAGGTCACTGCCCAGCGGGAAATCGTCTTTGCCGTCCTCCTCGCCAAGCGCGACCACCCTACGGTCGAAGACGTCTTCCAGCGCGCCCGTGAGTCGATGCCAGGGCTCTCCTTGGCGACGGTCTACAACTGCCTCGAGACCTTCGTGGGCTGCGGGCTGGTCCGCCAGGTCAATCACGAGCGCGAGTCCACCCGCTACTGCCCCAACCTCGCCCCACACGCCCATTTCCGCGATGAAGCCACCGGGCACGTCCACGACATCGAACTACCGCCCGAGATCATCCAGAGCCTCCGTTCCATCCTGCCGCCCGGCTTCAACTCCGAGACCATTGAAATCAGTTTCCATGGCCGCTCCCAGGAATCCGCCCCTCGCTCCTCCTCCAACTAACCCGCTTTCAATCCCATGCCTGACTCCTTGGTCATCAAAAACCTGAACGCCTCGATCGGCGAACGCCCGATCTTGAAGGACTTCTGCCTCACCGTCCCGAAAGGCGAGGTCCATGCCATCATGGGCCCGAACGGTACCGGTAAGAGCACCCTCTCGAAGGTGCTCGCCGGCCACCCTGACTACACCGTGCAGTCGGGTTCCGCCTTGCTCGACGGCGAAGAAATCCTCGGCCTCGAGCCTGATGTCGTCGCGCGCGCCGGCCTCTTCCTCGCCTTCCAATACCCGAGCGAAATCCCCGGCGTCACCATCGCCAACTTCATCCGCGCCGCCATCGTCGCCCGCCAAGCCAAGGGGACGCCCTTTGACGCCAAGGCCTACTACGCCGAGCTTTACGCGAAGATGGACGCGCTTAAGATGGACCGGAAGTTCACGGCCCGCTTCGTGAACGAAGGCTTCTCGGGCGGCGAAAAGAAGCGCTGCGAGATCCTCCAGCTCATGATGCTCAAGCCCAAGTACGCCGTCCTCGACGAGACCGACTCCGGCCTCGACATCGACGCCTTGCGCATCGTGTCCGAGGGCGTCAACCGCATGCGCGGCCCGGACACCGGCTTCCTCGTCATCACGCACTACCAGCGTCTCCTCGAATACATCGTCCCCGACCGCGTCCACATCATGTGGGACGGCCGCATCGTCCACAGCGGCGGCAAGGAACTCGCGCTCGAACTCGAAGCCAAGGGCTACGATTGGGTGAAGACCGAACTCGCTTCGGCCTAAGACCATGGCTGAAATCGACGAAAACCTGGCCCAACGCGAAGCGATCGAAGTCGATCGCTCCAAAGGCGACTTCAAATACGAGGAGAGCTACGCCTTCGACGCGGGCATCGGCCTGAGCGCCGGCGTGGTCGACTACATCTCGAAGGTCAAAGCCGAGGAACCGTGGATCCGCGAGTTCCGCCAGAAGGCGCTCAAGATCTTCGATGGACTCCCGATGCCGACGCATTGGGCGACCACCGACCTCGACAACATCAAGTTCGAGAACATCCGTTACTACCTCGCCAAGGGCCAGAAGGCCGTGCGCACGTGGGAAGAGGTGCCGGACGACGTGAAGAAGACCTTCGAACGCCTCGGAATCCCGGAATCGGAACGCAAGTTCCTCGCCGGCGTCGAGGCCCAGTTCGACTCCGAAGCCGTCTACTCCCGCATGAAGGAGGAGCTCGAAAAACTCGGGGTCATCTTCTGCGGCCCGACGGAAGGCCTGCGCGACCACCCGGAGATCTTCCGTAAGTGGTTCGGCAAGGTCATCCCCGCCGGCGACAACAAGTTCGCCGCGCTGAACTCCGCCGTCTTCTCGGGTGGTTCGTTCATCTACATCCCGAAGGGCGTCAAGGTCGCCCAGCCTCTGCAGGCCTATTTCCGCATCAACGCCGAGAACTTCGGCCAGTTCGAGCGTACGCTCATCATCGCGGACGAAGGCTCGGAAGTCACCTACATGGAGGGCTGCACCGCGCCCAAGTTCGAGACCGCCACCCTGCACTCGGCCGTCGTCGAACTCGTCGCGCTCAAGGGCGCGAAGATCCAATACGTCACCGTCCAGAACTGGTCGGCGAACGTCTTCAACCTCGTCACCAAGCGGGGCGTCGCGGAAGAAGGCGCCGAAGTGCGCTGGATCGACTGCAACATCGGCTCCCGCCTCACCATGAAGTATCCCGGCGTCGTGCTCCGCGGCAAGGGCGCGCGCGGCGAAGTGCTCTCCATCGCCTTGGCCAACGACGGCCAGCACCAGGACACGGGCGCGAAGATGATCCACGCGGCCGACGACACGACCTCCAACATCATCGCGAAGTCCATCTCCGTGGGCTCCGGGCGCTCGACGTACCGCGGCCTCGTGCACATCCCGAAGACGCTGAAGAACTGCCGCAACAACACCGAGTGCGACGCCTTGCTCATCAACGAGCATAGCCGCACCGACACCTACCCGGCGATCTCCGTCCGCGGCCAGAAGAACTCGGTCCAGCACGAAGCCAGCGTCTCCAAGGTGTCGGCCGAGCAGATCTTCTACATGATGCAGCGTGGCCTTTCCGAAGGCGAAGCGATGTCCCTCGCGGTGAACGGCTTCGTCAACGACCTCGTGAAGGAGTTCCCCATGGAGTATTCCGTGGAGCTCAAGCGCCTGATCGAACTCCAGATGGAAGGGTCCGTCGGTTAAGATGAGCACCCTCGCCTCCCCGACCGGCAACCTTGACGCCGCCCTGCAACCCACCGACTGGGCGCGCCCGTCGGGCCACGACTGGTTCGATGCGCTCCGCCGCCAAGGCTGGGCCGACTTCCAACGCCTGCCGATGCCGACGCGCGACGACGAGAAGTGGCGCTTCTCCGACGCCCGTTCACTCTCACTCGCAGGCTTTGCGCCCGCCCCTGAACCCACCGAGGCCGTGGCCGCTGCGCTCATCGCCCGCTCGCACTTCGTCGCCCGCCCGGCGGCCCTCGTGGTCCACGTCGACGGCCACTGCGTGCTCCGTCCCGCCCTCTCGCCCGAGCTCACGGCCCAAGGCGTCCGCTTCGAGACCTTAGCCGACGCGTTGCGGCATCACCCCGCCCTGCTCCAGGAGCATCTCCTCAAGCACGGCGCTGGGCTGGGCGGCGCCAAGTTCCTCGCCTTGCACCAAGCTTGGCTGAAGGCCGGCTACGTCCTCTTCGTCCCCAAGGGCGTCGAGATCCGCCAACCGTTCGTATCCGTCAACTGGACCTCGACCGAGGGAGCCGCGGTCTTCCCGCACGCGCTCATCATCGCCGGCGAACACGCCGTGGTTTCCGTCCAAGACTACCACCTCGGCGCCACGGCCGACGCGCGCGCCTTGGCCATCTCCGCCTGCGACATCCACGCCGGCACCGGTGCCAAGGTTTCGCGCCTCGCCGTCCAAGGCTGGGGCAACCGCACGCAGTCCTTCCAGGTCGACAACACCTGCGGCGGCCGCGACGCGCTCATCACCTCGGTCAACGCCGCCGTCGGCTCCCGCCGGGCGCGCCTCGAGAACACCGTGCGCATCGATGGCCCGGGCGCCGACGTCCGCCTCTACGGCATCAGCGTCGCTACCGGCGAACAGGAATTCGACCAACGCACCCTGCAGATCCATACCGCGGGGCAGGCGAAGTCAGACCTCCTTTTCAAGAACGCCCTGTTGGGCAAGTCGCGCACCATCTTCTCCGGTCTGATCAAGGTCGCCCCTGATGCCCAGCGCACCGACGCCTACCAGACCAACCGCAACCTCCTCCTCTCGCCCGACGCCGAAGCGGATTCGCTGCCCGGCCTCGAGATCGAAGCCAACGACGTGAAGTGCTCGCACGGCGCGACGACGGGGCAGGTCGACGAGAACGAGCTCTTCTACCTGCGTGCCCGCGGCATCCCGCTGGAAGTCGCCCAAGAACTCCTCGCCCAAGGCTTCCTCGAGGAAGTCATCGCGAAGGTCGAGGACGAGGAAGGCGCCGAGGCCCTGCGCGGGATGTTGAGCGCCAAATTCCACCAAGCATAATCCATGAGCGAAGACACCACCGGCCAACGCCACGCCCCCAGCCCGCACGACCGCACCCTCGCGCGCGATGTGCAGGCCACCGTCATTCCGGCCGGCGAACCCGCCGTGCTCCCGGCGGGCACCAAGGTGACCATCACCCACCGCCTCGGCGGCAACTTCACCGTCGTCTGCGACTCCGGCATGTTCCGCATCAAGGGCACGGACGCCGAAGCCCTCGGCGAGCAGGTGCCGACCGACGCCACCGAGAACGAAGGCAAGACCGACGCCTACGGCTCGGTGGGCACCGCCGAGCATCCTGGTCATAGCGGCAAGCCTTCCGACGAAGCCGTCTGGGAAAGCCTGAAGAAGGTCTTCGACCCCGAGATCCCGGTGAACATCGTCGACCTCGGCTTGGTCTACTCGCTGAAGGTCGACGCCATCGATGGCTCCGCCGACCGGCACAGCGTTGAAGTCGCCATGACCTTGACCGCCCCTGGTTGCGGCATGGGGCCGGTCATCGCTGAAGACGCGCGCAACCGCGTCCTCTCGGTGCCTGGCGTCAACCGCGCGCAGGTCAGCATCGTCTGGGACCCACCGTGGACCCAGACCATGATTTCCGAAGACGGCAAGATGCAGTTGGGGCTGATCTAAAGGGCACCAAAGGGGCCCTTTGGAGGGGACAAGTTGACAAGGTTACACGGTGACAAGGGGTAAGCCATTAAGGCCACCCTGCTCTCTCCGCTTACACCCTAATGCATCTTAGCACCTTATCCCTGAAGCGAAATCACGGAACCGTGGGCGTGACCAATAGCCATGCAAGCAGACCATGCAACACATGGACACTCCATCACCCAGAGGAAAAGTAAACTCCTTCAGAGACCTCATTGTTTGGCAAAAAGCTAAACGGCTGGCTGCTGACGTCTATCGGCTTTGCCTTTCCTTCCCCAGCGATCGGCACAGAGGCCTAACCGAGCAAATGCTGCGCTCGGCTGTATCTATTCCGTCTAACATCGCAGAAGGAGACGAACGCGGAACAAACAGAGACTCGCTTAGGTTCCTGCAAATTGCCCGCGGCTCTCTGGCCGAACTCGAGACCCAGTTACATATCGCCAAAGACATCCATTTAATCAGCGATGCGGACTCGGAAAACATAGAGGCAAAAATCACCGAGGTAGCCCGACAGCTAGGCGGAACAATCAAGATGCGGCTAGCCAGGGAAAGGCGGTCGTGAAGCCCTGATTCTAAGTTTCGCCCCCTTGTCACCGTGTCACCTTGTCAACGTGTCCCCACATTTATCCTTCCACCTGTAGTCATTCGGGGGAATATAAGGAACCGCCGAGCCCCCCGGCGGTCATCCTTACCTTACCCCATGAAGTCGCTCCTGCGTTCCTCGTTCCTTGGCTTGGCCTTCGCTGCCCTGGCCGCCCCGCTCCTCGCCGCGCCGGCCGTCCCGGAAGATGCTCGCTTCAAGGTCGAGAAGCTATTGGGCGACATCCCGCAGCCGATGACGACGGAGATGGGCCCGGACGGGCGGCTCTACTTCAATGAATACGGCGGGTTGCTCAAGGCCATCGACCTGAAGACCAAGCAGGTGAAAGTCATCGGCAAGCTCGAGGTCTTCCTGCAGCAGGAGAATGGCTTCCTGAGCTTCGCGCTCGACCCGAAATTCGCGGAGAACGGGTGGGTCTACTGCCTCTACTCCCCCATCGGCTACGATGGTCAATCCATCTCGCGTTTCACGATCAAGGACGACGTGCTCGACCTGAAGAGCGAGAAGGTGCTGTTGCGCTACGAAGAGCAGCGCAAGGAGTGCTGTCACCATGGAGGCAGCATGCTCTTCGGCCCCGACGGCAACCTCTACTGGTCGGCCGGCGACAACACGCACCCGTTCGGCGACAGCCAGAGCTTCTCGCCTGCGGATGAACGTCCGGGCCGCCTCCCATGGGATGCGCAGAAGTCCGCCGCCAACACCATGAGCCTAGCGGGCAAGGTGAACCGCATCCGCCCCAAGCCAGACGGCACCTACGAGATCCCGGCCGGCAACCTCTTCCCCGTCGGGACGCCCAAGACTCGCCCCGAAATCTATGCGATGGGTTGCCGGAATCCCTGGCGCCTCTCCATCGACCGAGCCACGGGCTTCGTCTACTGGGGCGAAGTCGGCCCCGACGCCAATGCGGACGGTCCCCGCGGCCCGCGCGGCTATGATGAGATCAATCAGGCCCGCAAAGCCGGCAACTTCGGGTGGCCGTATTTCGTGGGCGACAACTATGCCTACGCCAAGGTCGATTTCGCCACCAACGCCATCGGCCCCTTCGCCGACCCCGCCCACCCACGCAACACGAGCCCCAACAACACGGGCTTGAACGACCTACCACCGGCGACGCCGGCGTTCATCTACTGGCCGTACAAGAGCCCGAAGAAGTGGCCCGAACTCGGCGAAGGCGGACGCACGGCCTGCGCAGGGCCGGTCTTCCACTATTCACCGTCGTTCGAGAAGACCGATGGCTTCCCGGAATACTTCGACCGTTGCCTCCTCTTCTGGGATTGGCAGCGGCCGTTCATCAAGTGGGCGCGCCTCGACGCCGACTCGAACCTCGTGGGCATCGAGCCATTCACGAACGGCAAGGTCGTCACCGGCAATTCCGCCGAACAGGTCAAGAAGCTGCAGCCCGCCCTCGCCAATGGCGCCACGCTCATGAAACGGCCGGTGCACGCGGTCTTCGGTCCGGACGGCTGCCTCTACTTCATGGATTACGGCGAGACCTGGGGCGCCAATCGCGACAGCGGCCTGTACAAGATCTCCTACCTCCGCGGCAACCTGCCCCCGATCGCCAAGGCCGCGGTCTCCGTCGGCTTCGGCAAAGCTCCCTTGGTGGTGAAGCTCAACGCAGCGGGCTCGAGCGACCCCGAAGGAAAGGCCGTGGCTTACACGTGGAAACTCCAACCCGGTGACCGCCCCCTCGGTGCAGGGGCGGAACTTTCCACGACGCTCACCGAGGCAGGGAATTTCTCCATCGAACTTACCGTCAAAGATGCCGACGGCGGCGCCGCCACGACGAGCCTGCCTATTGTCGTCGGCAACACGCCTCCGCAGGTGCGCTTCACCGCCCCACAGGATGGCGATTTCTTCACGCCCGGAAAGAAGGTCGCCTTCCAGGTGGCCGTGCAGGACTCCGAAGACGGCAACTCGGTCGACAAGCCCCTCGAGTTCAGCCTGCGCGCGTTCGTCTCTTCCGCCTTCGTCGCCGGCGACGGCAAGACGGAGTCGACCGACCCTGGTCTGACGCTCATGCGCCAAAGCGACTGCCTGAATTGCCATGCGACGGAGACCCAACTCGTCGGCCCCTCCTTCGTCGCCATCGCGGACAAATATCGCGGTGTGAAGGACGCCCCGGAAACCTTGAACAAGAAGATCCGCCTCGGCGGGGGCGGCGTCTGGGGACAGGTGCCGATGCTCGCTCATCCGCAGCATACCGTCGATGAAGTCGCGTTCATGTTGCGTTGGATCCTCGCGCTCGAGAAAGGCAAAGGTGGTCCGTCCATCACCCGTGGACTCGCGGGTGAAGTGACCGCACCCAAGGCCGACAAGGCGGGTCAATTCGTCCTCGAAGCCACCTACACCGATGCCGGCGCGGCCCCTGCAGGCTCACTGGGCGGCAAAGCGACGGTCGCCCTGCGCACCCGCCGCATCGAGGCGGAATCGGCCGAACTGAACGGACCGAAGAACACCGGCAAGACCGTGGGATCGACCAACCACGGGCACACCCTCAAGTTCGCCAACCTCAACCTCACCGACAGCCAAAGCCTCACGGTCTTCGCGTCCGCCGGTGGCGGCTCCAAGGGCAGCAAGGTGGAAGTCCGACTTGATGCGCCCGATGGCCCGCTGCTCGGCACCGTGGACATCACCCACACGGGCGAGTGGAGCAAGTTCGCCGAAAACAAGGCGCCGCTGACGGCTTCGACCGGACGCCACGATGTCTACCTGGTGCTCGTCAATCCGGGCAAAGGCGGGCTGATGAATATCGATTGGGTGCAGTTCAACCCCTGAGCCCGATGCGGCGGCTGTGCTTAAGCTTGGCCCTAGCGCTGGCCGGGTGCGTCGAGTCCGATGCGCCCAACCACCCACGCCCAGGAACCCCTGCGGTTGACCTCGTTGCTTCGGTGGAACGCGGGCGCGTCCTCGCCGCCGCGGGGCGCGCCCTCGCGGCGACGCCGCTGACCATCACCGCTTACCCGGCGAAACTCAGCGAAGGCGGCCGCAATGATTTCTATTCCAACGGAGATTACTGGTGGCCCGACCCCGCCAAGCCGAACGGCCTCCCCTACATCCGTCGCGACGGCCAAACCAATCCCGAGAACTTCGTCCAGCACCGCAACGCGCTGAACGGCTTCCGCGACCATGTCGCCGCGCTGGCGGCCGCCTATCGCCTGACGCATGATGAAAAGTACGCGGTCCAAGCGGTGAAATTCCTGGACGTCTTCCTGCTCGATGCGGGAACGCGCATGAACCCGCACTTGAAATACGCCCAAGCCATCCCCGGGCGGAGTCCGGGCCGCGGCATCGGCATCATCGACACGCTGCACCTCATCGAGATCCCACCCGCCATCCAGGCCTTGCGCGGTTCGCCGGCGCTCACCGCCGAACGCGAAGCCGGACTGCGTCGTTGGTTCAACGACTACAAGGACTGGATGCTCGCAAGCGACAACGGGAAGGAAGAGGCCAACGAGAAGAACAACCACGCGGTCGCCTTCTGGCTGCAGGTCGCGGTCTTCGCGAACTTCACCGACGACCAAGCCGCGCTCGCGGAATGCCGCACCCGTTTCACCCAGAAGTTCATCGCCGGGCAGATGGCGATGGACGGCGGCTTCCCGCTCGAGCTCGCCCGCACCAAGCCCTACGCCTACTCCCTCTTCCAATTGGACAACCTCGCCACGCTGGGCTGGGTGCTCACCGCCGACCGCACCCACTACTGGCGCCATACCCTGCCCGACGGACGCGGGCTCGCCAAGGGCGTCGACTTCATGACGCCCTTCGTGGCGGACAAGTCTCGATGGACCCGCCCCCCTGACGTCCAAGCGTGGGAGGGCTGGCCGTCGCGCCCAGTCTACCTGCTCTTTGCCGGCATCGCTTTGGAACGGCCGGCTTTGATTGACCTCTGGAAACGGCTGGATGGCGACCCGACGGACCCGGAAGTACGCCGCAATCGGGCGATTACCCAGCCGCTGCTGTGGGTGAAGTGACGCAAGTTTCGCTTTGCCCGCGGTAGCGCAGCCGTCAGGATTGCTGATCCGTCCCGTACCACGTGTCCGACCCTGCTCCTAAGCCCAAGCCCCTCGACCCTTTCGACCCCGAGGTCATCGCCCGCGCCAACCGGGCCATCTTGGTGGGGCTCCAACGCCAGGGCGAAACGAACGAAGAAGCCCAGCTCCTCCTGAACGAGCTCCACGAACTCGTCGAGAACCTCGGCGTCGAGATCCGCGGCTCGCTGATCGCCCGCATCCGTGAGGAAAGCCCGCGGCACCTCGTCGGCTCCGGCAAGATGGAGGAAATCTCCAAACTGGCGCACGACAAGGAGTGCGGCCTCGTCATCTTCGACGACGAGCTCACGCCGGCGCAGCAACGCAATTGGGAGAAGGACTCCCTCGGCCTGCACGCCATCGACCGCCAGGAAGTCATCCTGGATATCTTCGTCACGCGCGCGAAGACCAAGGAAGCCGTGCTGCAGGTCGAACTCGCCAAGCTCCAGCAACAGCTCCCCCGCCTCAAGCGCCTCTGGTCGCACTTGGACCGGCAGCGCGGCGGCGGCGCCATGCAGCGCGATGCCGGCGAGACGCAGATGGAAATGGACCAGCGCAAGATCCGCGACAAGATCGCGAAGGTCCGGCGCGACCTCGCGGCCGTCGTGGCCCAGCGCGCCACGCAGCGCAAGCAACGTCAGCGCATCCCGCTGCCGACCGTTTCGATCGTCGGTTACACCAACGCCGGCAAATCCTCCCTGCTGAACAAGCTCACCGGCTCGGACGTCCTCGCCGCCAACCAACTCTTCGCGACGCTCGACCCGACGACCCGTCGACTGGAGTTGCCCTCCGGTCGCGCGATGTTGCTGACCGACACCGTGGGCTTCGTCCGCCGCCTCCCGCACCGCCTCGTCGAGGCCTTCAAGGCGACCTTGGAGGAGGCCATCCAAGCGGACTACCTGATCCACGTCGTCGACCTCTCCTCGCCCGAACGCGAGAAGCATGCCCAGACCACCCTGCAGGTCCTGCAGGAAATCGGCGCCGGCGACCGCCCCATCATCACGGTCCTCAACAAGGCCGACCTCGTGGATGAAGTGGTGAAGTCCGAAGCCAAGTCCCAGCACCCGGGAGCCATCCTCTTCAGCAATTACACCGGGCAAGGCATCGCGGAACTGCAGGAGCTCCTGGAGTCCTGCGCCTCCGAGCGTGACCAAAAAGTCACTTTGCTGCTCCCCCACGACCAATACGCCTTGCTGGCCAAGCTCCACGCCGGTGCCACCGTTTTATCTAGCAAATCTGAAGATATGGGCACTCGCGTCGAGGCCATCGTCCCGGCCCGCCTGCAGGCCCAGGTCGACCCCTGGGTCGTCGGCCGATGATTTTTTGCTCCCCTAAACCGAAACTTATCCCTAAAACTGCGGTTCTAATACTGTAACCCAACCCATGCGTCACCTCGCCCTCCTCTCCCTCCTCGTCACCGCTTCGGCCTTCGCCGCCGACGCCCCCAACGCCGCCCGTGAAAAGGCTTGGAAAGAAGACATCTTCCCGATGCTCGAAAAGAGCTGCGCGGGTTGCCATGGCAAGGACCCGGCCAAGAAGGCCAAGGGCGGTTACAACATCATGACCCTCGAGTCCGCCGCCAAGGGCGGTAAGGAAAACGGCGCCGGCATCACCTGGGGCAACGCCGCCAAGAGCTCGCTCTACACCCTCTCCGAACTCGGCGCCACCAAGCGCGACGAAGAAATGGCCATGCCCCCGAAGAAGGCCAAGTCCGAGCCCCTGACCAAGGAACAGCTCGCCAAGCTCAAGGCCTTCATCGAAGCCAAGTAAGCTTCGGCGCAAGCCCCCACGAAAGCCCGCGATGCAACCCGCGGGCTTTTTTTGTGTCTAATGCATAGAGAAGCCGGCCACGCCTTGCGTGCGCGGTCCACGTCACGACTTCCGTTTGACCCCCCGCGGCGACCACGTCATAAAAGAACCACTCCCCTCAACCCCTTTAACCATGTCCGACAAGTCTCCCCTCACCAAATACGCCCGGCTCTGGCTCGCCCTCGGACCTAACCTTGCCCTTGTTTTGCTCGCTTGGTTCCTCCCGCACGACGGCGAAGACCGCGGTCCGGCCCTGCTCTCCATCGCGGGCCACCAGCACTTCATCCTCCTGCACTTCCCGGTCGCGATCCTGATTCTGATTCCGTTCTTCGAGATCTGGGACCGCCACAACGAAGCGAGCCTCCTGATCCGACGGCTCAGCCTCTTGGGCGCCGTCAGCATCTGGGCTACTTGTGCCTTCGGGATCCTGGAAGCCTACTTCAATGGTTCGGAGTACAGCAATCTCGACACCCACCTCTGGACGGGCATCGCCGGCTCCTTCCTGGCGAGCGTGGCTTGGCTGCTCATCTCCCAAAGCTGGCGCGTCCGCGTCGCCGCGCAGATCGTCGCCGTCTTGGCCATGACCATCGCCGCGCACATCGGCGGCGACAAGGTCCACGGCGACCTGTTCAAACCGAACCAGGAATCCTCGAAGGCGGCCGAACCCAAGGCCACGGCGGACCACCCGCCGATTCCGCTCGGTTGAACCGACCAGCCCTTCGCCTCGCCACCCCACCCGCCGCCCACCGATGCAAGTCACCCTGCTGCTCTGCATCGGCACGCTCGCGGCCGCGCCCCTCACCTTGAAGAAGGTCGAGCCGGTCGCACCGCTCAGCGCGGCGCAGAAGGCCGACTACGCCAAGGTGATCCAACCCCTGTTCGATGCGCACTGCGTGTCTTGCCACGGCCCGAAGAAGGAGAAGGGCAAGTTGCGCCTCGACTCACTCGAGGCCACGCTCAAGGGCGGCAAGAACCCGACCTTCACGCTTGGCCGGCCCAACAGCAGCATGCTGCTGGCCCGCGTCTTCCTGGAGCGCGGCGCCGGCGATGTGATGCCGCCCAAGGCCGCGCGGCCGCTGACCGAAAAGCAGAAGGAAGCGCTTTACAGCTTCATCGAGGGACAGCCGATTCCCGCCGACCTCGCGAAGGCCGCCAACGCCGACACCCAAGCCGCCCTGGCCGCGGCCAAGCCGACCGCCCAGACCGATTCCCCGACCAAGAAGTAAGTTTGGTTTGCCCAACCCCCGCCCCCCTCCCTTTATCCCCTTACCCCCATGAACCTCCGTACCCTCCTCGCCCTCGCCCTCTTCGCGGGTCTGGCCACGCCCTCCATCGCCGATGAAGCGAAGCCTCTGCGCGTCCTCGTCGTCGCCGGCGGTTGCTGCCATGACTACGCCAACCAGAAGGAAATCCTCAAGAAGGGCCTCGAAGCCCGCCTCAACGCCAAGGTCGAGATGGCCTATGACGCGACCAAGGGCACGAAGCCGGTCTTCGAAATCTACAAGAAGGATGGCTGGTACAAGGACTTCGACGTCGTCGTCCATGACGAGTGCGCCGCCGACATCACCGACCCGGCCTACGTCGAGAACATCCTGAAGGCCCACCGCGAAGGCGTGCCGGCGGTGAACCTCCACTGCGCCATGCACAGCTACCGCTGGGGCAAGTTCCAGCAGCCCGTGAAGGCCGGTGACGACAATGCTCACTGGTACGAGATGCTCGGCCTGCAGTCCACGGGTCACGGCCCCCAACTGCCCATCGCCATCAAGTTCACGGACAAGGAGCACCCCATCACCAAGGGCATGGCCGACTGGACCACGGTGAACGAAGAACTCTACAACAACGTCCAAGTCCTGACCGGCAAGGGCCTCGCCAACGGCACCCAGACCAGCCCCGAGCGCAAGGATAAGGCGGGCAAGGTCATCCCCGCGAAGGAAACCACCACGATCGTCGCTTGGACCAACGAATACGGCCCCAAGAAGACCCGCATCTTCTCGACCACCATCGGTCACAACAACGCCACCGTCGAAGACGCGCGTTACCTCGACATGGTCGCCCGCGCGGTGCTCTGGTCCGTCAACAAGATCGACGCCAACGGCAAGGCCCTCCCTGGCTACGAAGCCAAGAAGTAAGTCAAGCCACCCGAAGGCCCTACAGAACCCCGGAGTCCCCGGGGTTTTTTGTTGTCCGTGCATGCGCCTAACCGACTCGCCGGCGCCCTGCCTCCTTGTGTTTCGCAGAAGGCCACCTAAATTCTGGTCACCCCGATGAGCCTACCCCGTATTCTGCCTTTGTTCTTCGCCGTTGCGGCCTGGGCCGCGGATGCCCTCCCCCCGAAGCATCCCCTTTGGGAAGGCGTCGCGCCGGGATTAAAGGCGGGCGAGGCACCTCTGCCCACCAAAGCCAGCTACACGGTACACCTGCCGGCCAAGCCCAATGGTGCGGCCGTGGTGATCTGCCCAGGCGGTGGCTATGGGGGATTGGTCGTCGGCGGCGAAGGTCACGGCATCGCCCGTTGGCTCAACGACCATGGTATCGCCGGCATCGTCCTCGAATACCGTCTCCCCGCCGGCCACAACGAGGTGCCGCTGCTGGATGCCCAGAAAGCGCTGACCTTGACGCGGGCCCATGCCGCCGAATGGAAGATCGACCCGAAGAAGGTCGGCATCATCGGCTTTTCCGCGGGAGGCCACTTGGCCGCCACCGCCGCGACGCATTTCACCCCGGAGAACCGTCCGGACTTCGCGATCCTCATCTATCCGGTCATCACGATGAGCATCGGCACGCATAGCGGCTCCAAGAAGAACCTCCTCGGGGCGACCCCCTCGGAGGAACTTGCGAACTTCTTCTCGAACGAAAAACAAGTGACCAAGGACACCCCGCCGACGTTCTTGGCGCATGCGCTCGATGACAAAGCGGTGCCGATCGAGAACAGCCGCCTATTCCACCAAGCCTGCCAAGCCAAGGGCGTGCCGTCCAAGCTCCTCGAACTCCCGAACGGCGGCCACGGACTGAACGGCTACAAGGGCCCCTCTTGGGAGGCCTGGCAAAAGCAGTCGCTGGAATGGCTGCGCGACCAGAAATTCGTCCCCGCAACGGCGAAGTGAGGGCGACCGCGGGGGCTAACGAGTTGAAGCCCGCTGGACTGGCCTGACCCCACCGACCAAGCCAAGCATCCCGTCGACCTATCTGCTTTGCTTTTACCGGATTTAACGTTCTAGGTGCAGGCATGGAAATCATCGTCATGGGCTGCGGCACTTCCCAAGGGGTCCCCTTGGTCGCGCATGACAATGCCGGGCTGGACCAGGCGAACCCGAAGAACTGGCGCTCGCGCACGAGCATCCACGTGGTCATCGAAGGTCACCACGTGCAGGTCGACGCCGCCCCGGAGTTCCGCCTGCAGTGCCTGCAGAACAAGATCCCGGCGGTCGACACTTTCATCCTCACCCACGGACACGCCGACCACGTCCTCGGCATGGACGACCTCCGCCAGTATTGCACCAACAACGGGGGCGCGGCCATCCCGGTCTACAGCACCGAACAGGGACTCAAGCGCGTGGAGACGATTTACCCCTACGCCATCGGCGAGGCCGCCTCCCCTGGCTACATCGCCCTCGACCTGCACCGCATGCCGGAGGAACTCATGCTCCCAGGCGGCGGGGTCGTGCGTTCGATCCTCCTCCCTCATGGTTCCGAGCCAACTCTGGGCCTAATCTTTGAAGAACCCTCCACGGGGACGAAGTTCGTCTACTACACCGACTGCAAGACCGTGCCCACACCGGCGGTGAACCTCGCGCTCGACTGTGATTTGGCGATCTTGGACGGCCTCCGCCCGAACTTCCACCCCACGCATATGACGATCGGCAAGGCCTGCGAGGTGGCCGGCGAGATCCGGGCCAAGCAGGCCTACATCACGCACATGACGTACCAAATCGACTACGCCACCTACACGGAGTCGCTGGCCAAGGAATACCCCAAGGTCGGGCTTTGCTACGACGGCTTGCGGATCAAGCTGGGCTAACCCTTCCAACAGAAAAGAGACTTTCCTAGGTCGGGGTTTCCCCCAAGGGTGAGGGTATTCCCCATGAAGACCCTCCTGCTCGCCCTGCTCGCCGTCGGCACCGCCTATGCCGCTGACCCCGTCAAACTGACGCTCGAAGATTTCACCGATGCCAACGGTGGCAAGCCGGGCGCCGGCTGGACGACCGAAGAAGGGGGCGTCATCCGCCTCACTCCGACCAAGGGCTCGAGCTTCCTGATCTCCAAGAAAGAGTACGCCAGTTTCGAGATGGAGTGGAACTGGAAGCTCGCGGACGCCGGCAACAACGGCATCAAGTACTGGGTCGCCAACATCAAGGACGCCAAGGGCAAGGGCGAATGGCTCGGCGTCGAGTACCAGATGATCGACGACGACAAGCACCCCGACGGCAAGCGTGGTGGTTCGCACAATTCCGGCAGCGTCTACGACCTCATCGATTCCGCGAAGGACAAGGTCCTCAAGCCGATCGGCGAATGGAACCATAGCCGCGTCGTCGTCAAGGACGGCAAGATCGAACACTTCCTCAACGGCAAGCTCTGCGCCTCGGTCGACACGAAATCCGACGAATGGAAGGCCGCCTTCGCCAAAAGCAAGTTCGCTAAGAAGGTCGGGTTCGCTCCGGGCAAGGGCAAGCTCATGCTCACCGAGCATGGCGACCCCTGCTGGTTCAAGAACCTGACCATCAAGGAACTGGAATAAGCCGTCCAAGGGGTCGATCCGCCACCGGATCGCGCGACCGCCGAAAAGGGGGCGAAGGCTGAGGCCTTGGCCCCCTTTTCGTTGGCCGCGGGCCCTCGCCCACCACGCCGCCGCCTGCGCGACCGCTTGCCTTTCCGAGGCGATTCCCTTCTCCTCCCCTTCCCGTGTTCGCCAACCTTACCGAGAAACTCACCAAGGCCCTCCGAGACCTCCGCGGGCTGTCCAAGCTCACCGAGGAGAACATCGCCCCGGCGCTGAGCGAGGTCCGTTCGGCGTTGATGACGGCCGACGTCAATTTCAAGGTCGCGAAGGATTTCACCGAGCGCGTCAAGGTCGCCTGCCTCGGGACCGCCGTCGTCGAATCCGTCAACCCCGGCCAGATGGCCGTCAAGGTCGTCTCCGACGAACTCACCAAGCTCCTCGGCGAAGGCGCTCGTCCCCTCGCCCCGGCCCGTCCGCTGCGCGTCCTGCTCGTCGGCCTCCAAGGCTCGGGCAAGACCACCAGCGCCGCCAAGCTCGCCAAGCACCTCGTGAAGAAGGAAGGCGTGCGCAAGCCCTCCCTTGTCGCCGCCGACTTGCGACGTCCCGCCGCGATCGACCAGCTCGAGACCCTCGCCAAACAGGAAGGCTTTGATTTCCGCGCCGACCGCGCCGCCACCGACGTCGCCGCCATGGTGGGTCGCCTGGTCAAGGACGCCGAAGCCGCCGGCTCCGACGTCGTCATCGTCGACACCGCGGGTCGCCTGCAGATCGACGGCGAGTTGATGGACGAAGTCCGCCGCGTGCGCGAGGCCTTCCAGCCGCACGAGGTCTTCCTCGTCGCCGACGCCGCGCTGGGCCAGCAAGCCGTCGACGTCGCCGCCAAATTCCACGAGAACACGCCCCTCACCGGCATCATCCTGACCAAGCTCGACGGCGATGCCCGCGGTGGCGCGGCCCTCTCGATGAAGACCGTCACCGGCGTGCCGATCCGCTACATGGGCACCGGCGAGAAGTCCGGCGACTTCGACACCTTCCACCCTGAGCGCATGGCCCAGCGCATCTTGGGCATGGGCGACGTCGTCTCCCTCGTCGAAAAGGCCCAGGAGGTCGTCGACCACAAGGAAGCCGAACGTCTGGCCGAGAAGATGAAGAAGGCCGACTTCGACCTCGAGGACTTCCTCGCGCAGATGGCGCAGATGAAGAAGATGGGACCGCTCGGCGACATCATGAAGATGATGCCGGGCATGGGCAACGTGCAGGTCGGGGCCCGCGAGGAGAAGATGCTCGGCAAGACCGAGGCCATCATCCTTTCGATGACGCTCAAAGAACGCCGCAAGCCCGACATCCTCAACGCCTCGCGCCGCGCGCGTATCGCCAAAGGTTCCGGCACCCAGGTCAGCGACATCAACGCGCTCATCAAACAGTTCACGCAGATGCGTGAGATGATGCGCATGATGAAGGGCGGCAAGGGCAAGGAACTCATGCGCCGCATGGGCCAGATGGGCGGCGGCCGCGGGGGCTTCCCGGGCGGCGGTTTCCCCGGTGGAGGCTTCCGCTAAGCCGATGTCCCGGATGCATCCGTTTGACCCCGCCCTGCTTTCCCGCCGGGGCTGGATCTTTGACTGTGATGGCACGCTCGCGGCATCGATGTGGATCCACCATCGCAGCTGGACGCATATCATCAGCAAGCAGCTGGGGCGGCCGTTCGACTTCCCGTGGCCGTTGTTCTGCTCGATGGGCGGGATGTCCGCCGTCGACACCTGCAAGCGCCTCAAGGCCGATTACGGTTTCGACCTGGATGTGGAATTGCTCCTCGCCGACGGGCATACCTTCCTCGAGGAACACCTCGAGAAGGACGTCACCGCCCGCCCCGAGGTCGTGAACATCGTACACCACGTCCGCGGGCTCGGCCACAAGACCGCCGTCGCGTCCGCCGGCCGCAAGGCCCACGTGCACACGACCCTCAACCGGATCGACATCGCGCACCTCTTCGACGCCATCATCACGGCGGAAGACGCCGCGCGCTCCAAGCCGCACCCGGACCTCTTCCTCGCCGCCGCCGCGCGCATCGGGGTCGACCCGCGCGACTGCGTCGTGCTTGAGGACAGCCCGCGCGGCAAGGAAGCCGCCGACGCCGCCGGGATGGAATGCATTTTAGTCGAGCCGGCCTGACTTAAGGTAGGGGCAGCACCGCGTGCTGCCCTAGAGGCATCAATTCAACGAGGACACGACGTGGTCGTGTCCCTACCTCCAGTCTGGATACCTCTTAGCATATAGGGTAAATCTGTTACGGCTATGCATGCCATCCATGCATATTGTTTTCGCCTAAAGGTAGATACTACACACAAGCACCATCCTCATGAAAAAGAAGCTCCGCAATGTCCACCCGGGCGAACTGCTCCGCGAGGAGTTCCTGAACCCGCTCGGCATCACCGCCTATCGTCTGGCCAAGGGTGCCTGCCTTCCCCACCAGCGCGTGAACGAGATTCTCAAGGAACGTCGCGGCGTCACCGCCGAGACCGACCTACATCTCTGCGCCTACCTCGGCCTCGAGCCAGGCTACTGGCTACGCGTCCAGCTCGCCTACGACCTCAGGGAGGCAGTCCAGACACTCGGGGAAAAAGTGAAGGTCACCATCAAGCCTCTCCATCCTTAGCCTCCACCAGACGAAAGTCCAAGGTGCCGATGGTCCGGGGAATGGAACTGGCCAAGCTCTCCCGGGGCGACGTCGCCAAAGAAGCCACATGCGCCGCGGATTTCCGACGCCAATGCCAGACCAAATTGAGGTGTCCGTAGACTTCAGCCAAGCCGGCGGCGAGCACCCGATCGTCGAGGTCGGCCTCCGCGCCCTGCGTTAGAAGATGTGTTAAGGCCAGCCGTGCGTTTTCCAGTTCCGCGATCATCACCGGATTACCTGGAGTCTGTGCCCACCAAGTCCACGGTCGGTACCACCATCGCACCTGCGTCGGTATCTCTTCCGGCCCTTGCCCTTCGACATCCTGGCTTTCAAGCAAGCGTAAGCCCGGCGTCAACCGCGGCACCAAACGGCACTGCGTCTCGAACTCCTCCTGAGTTTCGGTGGACACCTGCTCGACCGACTTGGAACGATAATGCCAGGCGAGGTTTAGGTGCTCGAGAACATGGCCGAGGCCGATCGCAATTCCGACGTCCTCATCTTGGTCAACCCAAAGGGCTCGGACCTCCCGCAGCATGCCATCCAGATGCACCATCGCCTCATTCAGTTGAAACGATGTCTCCACACGGGGCATGCCTGGGTTGGACATGATCTAACGTTAACCCGCACCGCCCCTCCGCACCAGAGCGAAACAGCCCCCTTAAAATGATGCAGGACGGCCGGTGGCCGTCCTGCATGTTCAAGGGCCCACGGGCCCCTAGCCGGAATTACTTTTTGAGTTTAGAACAGAAGCGGGCGAGGCGCTCGAGGCCTTGGGCGATCACCTGGTCGGAGGTCGCGTAGCTGAGGCGGATATAGCCTTCGGAACCGAACGCGGAACCCGGGACGACGGCCATCAGCTCTTCCTCGAGCAGGCGGTCGGCGAACTGGGCGGAGGTGAGGCCGAACGACTTGACGTTCGGGAAGAGGTAGAAAGCACCCTGCGAGCGGTAGCAGGTGAGGCCGGGGATGGCGTTGAGGCCGGCGAGGAGGTTGAGGCGGCGCTTGTCGAAGACGGCGCCCATCTCGGCGAGGGAGGCCTTGGCCTTGTCGGGGTGCTGGTGCACCGCGAGGGCACCGAACTGGGCGAAGGTGGTGGCGTTGGACGAGATCTGGCTCTGGAGGTCGGCCACGGCGGCGGCGAGGGGCTTGTCGGAGGCAACCAAGGTGCCGAGGCGCCAGCCGGTCATGGAGTAGCTCTTGGCGTAACCGGAGACGGTGATGGTGAGACGGGCGGCCTCGGGCGAGAAGGTCGCCGGGCTGCAGGTGGTCTGGCCGTCATAGACGAGATTCTCGTAGATCTCGTCGGACATGATCCAGACGTTGGCTTTCACGCAGATGGCCACGAGGGCTTCGAGCTCGGCGCGGGAATAGACGGCGCCGGTCGGGTTCGACGGGCTGTTGATGATCACCATGCGCGTCTTCGGCGTGAGGGCTGCGGTCAACTGGGCCGGGGTGATCTTGAAGCCGGTGACGTCTTCGGCGTTGACGACGACGGGCGTGCCGCCGGCGAGCTTCACCATCTCGGGGTAGCTGACCCAATACGGAGCGGGGATGATGACTTCATCGCCGGCGCTGATGGTGGCGAGGATGGCGAGGTAGCAGGACATCTTGCCGCCCGGGGAGACGACGACGTTGGCATCGGCGATACCGGTGAAGCCGCGGCGCGTGTAGTCCTCGGCGATCGCCTTACGGAGGGCGGGGATGCCCGGCGTGGGGGCATACTTCGTCTGGCCATCGGCCAAGGCCTTGGCGCAGGCGTCCTTGACGAATTGCGGGGTATCGAAGTCGGGCTCACCGACGCCGAAACCGACGACGTCCTTTCCGGCGGCCTTGAGGGCCTTTGCCTTGGCATCGACGGCGAGGGTCGGGGAAGGGGCGACGTTGCGGGCCCAGGAGGAGAGAGCAGGATTCGACATGATTGGAACCCTGCAAAACGAAAGGCCTCCGCCCCGCTTGGCAAGTCATTAGGCGACCCTCGCCCCACCCGCCCGACCACCCTTGGGCTTAGATATCGATGGCGTCGTCCTGCTTAGGCTTCGACTGCCCATCCGGGCCCGATGCCTGTTGGGCCGCCGGAGCGGTCGAATAGCTGATGAACCACGAACCCACCGAAATCGCCAAGGAAGCCAACCAAGGGGACACCAGCGCCACCTCGGAGGCATTGAAGAAGGCGCCGCAGACCAACTTGAGCATCAGCACGTTCGTCAGGTAAAGCAGGCCAAAGGTGATCAAGCCGGTCATCAGCACCTTCGGGAGGCGCAACACCACGAACAGCGGCAAAGACAGGAGCAGCAGCAGGACCAGGACGAACGGCCGCACCAGCAAATTGACCAGGCCAAGCAGTAAGGCGATCAGCAGGATGTTCCAGAACACCCCCCAAGCATCCCCCGCGATGCTCAGATAGCCCAAGCGGACCGCGATCAGGATGCTGAGCGGTAGGGCGAACAGGCGGGCAAGAGCCAAGATGAAGCGGAGTCCGGCGGACATGACAAAACATCATACCACAAGAAACCGCCGCGTCCAGCGTCAAGCGGACGCCCCCACCCCACCCTACGCTCAGCGGGCGTGGCGGATATCTTCACCTGAGAGGATGAAGATGACCTGCTCGGCGATATTCTTGGAGTGATCGCCGATGCGCTCCAGGGCCTTGGAGATGAAGATCAGTTCGACGTGGGAAGCGGACACCTTGGCGGCGTCGCCGGAACGGCCGAACAAAGCCTCGTAGTTCTTGCGGTTGAGCGTGTCGATTTCGGCATCGCGCTCGAGGACGAGGCGGGCCTTGGCGATGTCGCCTTCGATGAAGCTATCCAGGGCCAGACGGAGAACCTCGCAGGCGATGATGCCTTCGGCGGGGACGTGCAGGAGATCCTTGAGCGGGCCGCGTTCGGAGATGACCATGGCGCGCTTGGCGATGACCGAAGCCTCGTCGGCGATGCGCTCGAGGTCATGGCCGATGTCGCGGGCCGCCAACAAGAGGCGGACATCGCTGCCCATCGGGCCGAAGAGCGTCAGGTAACGCATGATTTCGCGGTCGACGCGCTTCTCCAGGTCGTCGACGCGGTCGTCCATGCCGCGGACCTGGAGGGCCAGGGAATCATCCCCCTGCTCCACCGCATGCAGGACCATGCGGGTCATGTCGAGGGAGCGCTCGCCCATGAGGATGAGGTCGTCGCGGAGTTGACGGAGTTCGTCGTGAAAGTGGCGTTGCATGGAGGTGTTTGCTTGGAAGTGGCGGGAAGGCTCAGCCGAAACGGCCCGAGATGTAGGCTTCGGTCTGCGCCTGCGAGGGATTCATGAAGATCTTCTCCGTCGTGTCGTACTCGATCTGCTTGCCGAGGTAGAAGAAGGCCGTGCGGTCGGAGACGCGGGCGGCCTGTTGCATCGAGTGGGTGACGATCACGATCGTGAACTGTTCCTTGAGCTCGTGGATGAGCTCCTCGATCTTGCCGGTGGCGATCGGGTCGAGGGCCGAGCAAGGCTCGTCCATCAGCAGGATTTCCGGGCGGTTGGCGATGGCGCGGGCGATGCAGAGACGCTGCATCTGGCCACCCGACAGACCCAGGGCGCTATCCTGGAGGCGGTCCTTCACTTCATCCCAAAGCGCGGCCTTCCGCAACGACGTCTCACAAGCCTCGTCGAGGATGGAGCGGTCGCGCACGCCCATCACGCGGAGGGCGAAGACGACGTTCTCGTAGATGGACTTCGGGAACGGGTTGGATTTCTGGAAGACCATGCCCACGCGGCGGCGCAGGGAGATGACCTCCAAGCCCGGATCGTAGATGGAACGGCCGTTGATGGTGATGTCCCCCTCGTGACTGATGCCATCGACGAGGTCGTTCATGCGGTTCAGGTTGCGCAGCAAGGTGGACTTGCCGCAACCCGACGGGCCGATGAAAGCGACGACCTGGCGCTCGGGGATGTCGAGGGAGATGGCGTCCAAGGCCTTCTTCTGGCCATACCAGAAGCCATAGTCGCGGATGCTGATGTAGTCCTTGCGGCCTTCGCGCTCGGCGGAGGGGCGGACCTGGATACGGGAAGAGGCGGGATTCATGGTGGCGGGCATGCGAACGTAAATTGAGTTTAGAAGGAGGCTCCCTTGAAGCGAGCGCGCAGTCGGTTGCGGATCCAGATGGCGCCGATGTTCAAGGCGACCACGAGGGCGATCAGGAGCAGCGTCGTCGCGAAGACCATCGGACGGGCGGCGTCGGAATCGGGGGACTGGAAACCGAGGTCATACACGTGGAAACCCAAGTGCATGAATTTACGGTCCATATGCAGGAACGGGGCGACGGTGTCGAAGGGCAAGGTCGGGGCGAGCTTCACCACGCCGACCAACATGAGCGGGGCGACTTCGCCGGCGCCACGGGCCATGGCCAGGATGACGCCGGTCAGGATGCCGGGCGCCGAGGCGGGCAAGAGAATGTCGCGGATGGTCTGCCACTTGGAGGCCCCGGCGGCCAAGGAGGCTTCACGCATGCCGCGCGGGACGGCGGCCAAGGCCTCCTCGGTGGCGACGATCACGACCGGCAAGGTCATCAGCGCCAACGTCAGGGAACACCAGAGCAAGCCGCCGGTGCCGAAGACCGGTGTGTTGTTGTTGTACTTCAATTGATCGCCGAAGAAGAGCTGGTCGATCGACCCACCCAAGACGTAGACGAAGAAGCCCAAGCCAAAGACGCCGAAGACGATCGAAGGGACCCCCGCGAGGTTGTTCACGCTGATGCGCACGATCCGCAGGATGGGCCCCTGCTGGGCGTACTCGCGGAGGTAGATGGCCGTGATCACGCCGAAAGGCGTCACCATCAAACTCATGAAGACCGTCATCACCAGCGTGCCGAAGATGGCGGGCATCAAACCGCCCTCGGTATTGGCTTCGCGCGGCTCGTCGAAGATGAATTCCGCCACCCGCGAGCAGAACAACTGGCAACGTCCCCACGTGTCCAAACGGTTCGGGAACCAGCCGCGCACGACCTGCGTCAAGGGAATCACCACCTCGCGACCCGCCGCGTCCCGGCTCGTCAGGGAGGCCACGGCCCCACCCTTGACGACCTTCTCCGATTCGGCGAGCAAGGCAGCGTACCGACCTTCCAGCCCGGTGATTGCACGACGCAGCTCCGCAATCTCGTCCGTTAAGCGCAGGTCTTCGGCCCGGCGGAGGGCCACGCGCGCTGCCTCCATCTCGGCATTGACGTCGCCGATCTGGTGACGCGTGATTTCCACCAACTTCTCGCGGACGGCCGTCGCAGCGGCGACTTCAGCCTGGAAGGCTGCTTCAAAAGCGGGGTCCGCGATCGCCAGCACCTGACCATCGGACTTGCGCAAAGACTGCGGACGCACGAAGGCGGGGCCATTCTCCACCCGCTCCAAGCCGAGGATGTCCGCCGGGAAGGTTTCGGCCTTCACCTTCGCCTCATCGACCCAGAGGTAGGAGTTGCCGTTCAGTTCCCGGAGACCGACCTGATACTGCCGCTCATACTGCGGAGCGTTCGCCAGCGAACCTGGGCGAATCCGGCGTTGGGCCAGCTGCCCGATGACCGTCCGACCGTCATCGATCTGCGCCACCGGTACAGGCGGGGCCCAGAACACGGTGACGCCATTCAGAATGACCAACGACAGCAAGCCGATGACCATCCCAAGCCCGACGATCAAGCCGAGGCCCGTGAACCAAACCCAGGCTTCGCCCCGGGGAGTGCTGCTATCGGAAGAAGGAGACGACATGGCTTAGACGACTTTGTAGCGCTCGCGGAGACGCTGACGGAGAACCTCCGCCAAGGTGTTGATGACGAAAGTGAGCAAGAAGAGGCAGCAGGCGCCCAAGAAGAGCGCGCGGTAATGCGTATGTCCGACCGCGGCCTCCGGAAGCTCGACGGCGATGTTCGCGGAAAGCGTCCGCATCCCGCTGAAGGGGTTGATGTCCATGACCGCGGTATTGCCGGTCGCCATGACGACGATCATGGTCTCGCCGATCGCGCGGCCGAAACCGATCATCACGCCGGAGACGATGCCCGAGATGGCGGTCGGGACGACGACGCTCCACACGGTCTGCCAGCGGCTGGCGCCCAGCGCCAAGGAGCCTGAAATCAGGGAGTTCGGGACATTCGACAGCGCGTCTTCGGCGATCGTGAAGACGATGGGGATGACGGCGAAGCCCATCACAAAACCGACCACCAACGAATTGCGGGAATCGTACGTCTCCCCGGTCGTTTGGCGCCACCACTCGCGGAAATCCGCGATGGGCAAACCCGAGGCGGAGTCCTTGACGGTGAACAGAGCCGCCTCGACGGCGGGACCGGCCTGCCATGCCGCCCAAGCGCACAAGGCGAGGAAAGGCAGCAGCCAGAGAAACTCCATCCCGGGGGCGACTTGGCGACGCAGGCGTTGCGGCAGCGCCGACCAAAGGAAGCCCGCGGACAGGGCGGCGGGGGCGAGGATACCGATGGCGCAGAAAAGCGAGACCAAGCGCGGATCGACGAGCGGGGCGAGCCAAAGCCCGGCGAGGAAGCCCAAGACCACCGAAGGCAACGAGGCCATGATCTCCATGACGGGCTTGATGACTTGGCGGTACTCCGGCCGCAGGAACTGCGAAACGTAGATCGCCGCCGTCAGGGCGATCGGCAAGGCGAAGAGCAACGCATAAATCGTCCCTTTGACCGTGCCGTAGAAAAGCGGCACCAAGGAATACTTGGCTTCGAATTCATCGGAGCCGGCGCTCGACTGCCAAGTGTAGGCCGGCTCGGTGGCGCCCTCATACCAGATCTTCCCGAAGAAGGCCGACCAGGAGGATTCCGGGTGGTGGTCGACGATCGTCCAACGATGCAGTTGGCCGTCGGCCGAAAGCGCGGTGAAGCGATCGTAATTCCCGGCGAAGGCCACTTGGGTGATGGCGCCCTGCGGGGCCGCCCCTTGCCAGCGGAGTGAACCAGTCGTCATGTTGATGATCCGCAACTCTCCCGTCGCGACGGCCAGGTAGCACTTGTTGCCTTCGGCCGCGTAGATGCCGGCGCCGGGCCCAGCCAAGCGCTCGCCTTCATGGATCTTCCCCCAGCGGCGCAAGCTCTTGCCGTCGGGTTGGAGCTGAGGGTACATCGACCAAATCTGCTGCTCCCCCGCTCGTCCCGTGAACACCACCGAGACGTTGCCGAAAATCATGCCGGCAGCGGTGATCGCCGCATCCGGAGAGTCCTTGAAGGGGACAAAGGCCTGCAGGAAGGCGAAGCCCTTGCCATCGTCCGTGTAGGTACGGACTTCGCCCGTTTTCCCGATGACCAAGAGCGACTCGGCGGTGGAAGGCAGCAACACCTTCGCCACGGAAGGGGCGTCGGCTGCGACCACGAAGGGCTCGCTCTGGGTGACTTTGGCTTTCCCGCCCAAGCCCTTGCGTTCCGTCAAACGGACGGCGGTCAGCAACGGCTGACCGGCGACTTCCTGACGAACCAACATCAAACGAGCTTGGGGACTCTTCGCATTCCAAACCTCCAAGCAAGGGTGCCCCGGGCGACCAACCTGCAAAGGTTCCAGCGCGGTCACCGTCGGCTCGACGGTCCGCTTACCCGCCGCGTCAAAACTGGAGCGGTAGACGACGCGCAGCTCCTGCACCGCTCCATCCGATAAGCCCAGGAAGACCTGACCCGCCCGGGGATAAGTCCGCACCGCGGTCACCGCGCGGCCACCGAGTGACGGCACCCACTCCAGCGCGGTCGAACCATCCTTGGCGCGCTGGAAAACGACCTTACCATCCGCGAGGACTACATAGGGGATGTCGCCATACTCATCCTCGCCGAAGGCCACCGCCGTCGCCGGCACCTTGAGGACTCCCACGGGAGCCACCTTGGCACCCGTGAAGAGCGGGAAAACCTGAAAGATCAGGAAGGCCAGCATCCCGAAGACGGCCAAGACGACGCCGACGCCGCCGATCCGGATGACACGACCCATCCAACGGTCCGTGGCGAGGGTCCAGGCACTGACGGTGAAGCGCGATTCCGGCGCGGGTTGGGCTTTTTTGTCGGATGTTTCCATCGGGTGACGTTCTTGTGTCTAAGGGTCTAACAAAGGGGAAGGCGGGGAAGACCCCGCCTTGGAGGACCCGAGACCGTACCGTCGTGCTTTTAGAAACCGACCCCGAAGGGCGTGGTGACGACGGTACGGTTTCGAGACCAAACTTATTCGGCGCTGTAGTACTTGAGGGAAGCACGGCCTTCGGAAGCGACATCCGCAGGCAGCGGGAAGTAGCCGTCCTTGATCGTGATTTCCTGGCCCTGCTTCGAGAGCACGAAGGTCATGAACTCGCTGGTGAGCTTGTCCATATCCTTGGAAGGAGCCTTGTTCACGTAGACGTACAGGTAGCGGGCTAGGGGGTAGGTGCCGTTGAGGCAGTTCGCGTAGTTGGCCTCGACGAAGGGCGAGTTGTCTTCGGCGGCGAGAGGCAGGGCCTTCACGCCGGAAGTCTTGTAACCGATGCCCGAATAGCCGATCGCACCGAGGTCGGCGGCCACACCTTGGACGACGGAGGAAGAGCCGGGCTGTTCCTTGATCGAGCTCTTGTAGTCACCGTTCTTCAGGGCATTGTCCTTGAAGAAACCGTAGGTGCCGGAGGCCGAGTTGCGACCGAAGGCGGAAATCGTCTTACCGGCGAAAGCACCGGTGAGCTTGGCGTCACCCCAGGTCACGATGTCCTGACCACCGCGCTTGCGGGTCGAGGAGAAGATACCGTCAACCTGGGAGAGGGAGAGACCCTTGACCGGGTTGTCCTTGTGGACGAAGACCGCGAGGGCGTCGATGGCGACGGCGACCTTGGTCGGCTTGTGGCCGAACTTGCCGGCGAAGGCGGCGACTTCCGAGGACTTCATCTCGCGGCTCATCGGGCCGACCTGGGCGGAGCCCGAGGTGAGGGCGACCGGAGCGGTGCCCGAACCCTTACCTTCGACCTGGATGTTCACGTTGGGGTACTTGGCCTTGAAGCCTTCGCTCCAGAAAGTCATCAGGTTGTTGAGGGTGTCCGATCCGACCGAGTTCAGGTTACCGGAAACGCCCGAAGCAACGGCGTAATCAGGGAGCTTGGCATCGACGGTGACAACTTCCGCGGCGGCGGGAGCAGCGGTCTGGGCCGACGCAGCCGAGGCGGCGAAGACCAGCAGGGCGAGGGACTTGAGGGAGGTGTTCATGGTTGGAGTGCACAAGCATCATCCCACACGATTGTTACAGTTTCGTGTCAGACGGGTGTTTGTTCGGCAATACACCCAAGCCAGACAACCAGGCCTACGGACCCTTCAAAAACTCGGAAATCAGGGTATTTGACCTGTTTTCGGCCTGTTCGAGGGGGAGGCCTTCGGGCAAACCGGGTCTTTTATGCCCAGTTTTGGTCAGCCAAGCGTTCCGGAGGAGCACCATGCTTTGCGTCAGGGGCTTGACCTTGGCGGCGTCGGCGAAAGCGGTCCGAGCATTCCACTTCATCATCGGCGCCAAGCCTGCCCACGTGGCTTGGGCCAGCATGAGATGGCCTTCATCGCCAGGATGAATGCCGTCCTTCGCGAAAACAAATTTCGGATCAGCCTTCTTCGACAGCGCGATCGCCGCGAGCACCTTCGCGCGTAGGTCGATGACTTGCCAGTTGTAGCGACGCTGCTGCACGAGCCACGAAGAATACGCAGCCATCACTTGATCATAGGCGGCCGCATCCGCGGGCATGTCGACACCGTAGGGCGGTGGCGTCAACAGCACGACCTTCGCGCCGGCTTTCAGGCAATCGGCACGCACGCTCGTCAAGCCGTCGCGGTAGGCCTTGAAGCGCGCTTCGTCCAGCGGTTGGTAGATGCCATCGTTGATGCCGTAGCAGAGCACCACGAGCGTCGGTTTGTAAGCGACCAACACCCGCCCGAGGCGCTCACGAACATCCGGCCGCACGAAACTGCCGCCGGCGTGGCCGGGCTCGGACAGACCGGAGGCCGTTTCGCTCGGGACGGCCATGTTGACGACGGGAATCCGGGCCAAGCCGCGCTGCGCGCGGATCGCGGACTCGACGTGGACAACCCAGCGACCGTCATAGGTGATGCTGTCGCCGAGAAACAGCACGCGGGGCTCCTCCTGGTCGGCCCGCACGGCGACCAGCCCCCATACGCACCAGCACAGCAACACACGAAGCATCCCTGCAAACTGGCAGGTCGGCCCGCGACGGGAAAGGGGAAAAGGGACGAGTTATTAACGGCCCGACGAAACGCATCTTCACGCTTCTCCCCGAGGGCAAGCTTGGCATTATCCCCTACCCTGAGCTCCCCCATCCACATCAAAGGCGCCCGTACCCACAACCTCAAGGATGTGGAACTGACCATTCCGCGTCATCAGCTGACGGTGATCACCGGCGTCAGCGGCTCGGGCAAGTCCTCCCTCGCGTTCGACACGCTGCACGCCGAAGGCTCGCGGCAATACCTCGAATCGCTCTCCGCCAAAGCGCGCGGGGTGCTCGAAGCGGTTTCCCGGCCCGACGTCGACTTCATCCGCGGGCTTTCCCCCGTCGTCGCCATCGCGCAACGCACCGGCGGCAACACGAACCCACGTTCGACCGTCGCCACGCTCACGGAAATCGCCGACCACGCTCGACCGCTCTGGATTCTGGCGGGGGAACGCACCTGCCTCAAGGATGGGCACCCCGTCCGCCGACGCTCGCTCGACGACAACCTCCAGTCCCTCGAAGCGCTCCCCGCAGGCACGCGCCTGATGGTGATCGCGCCCGTGGCGAAGGATAAACCGTCGGTCTTGCTCGAAGCCGCCGCCGACCTCGGCCGCCGCGGCTTCACGCGCCTGCGGGTCGAGGGCAAGGTGGTCACCCTGGAAGAAGCCGAGGGCGTGCTCAAGGGGCGCGACCCGCTGACGCTGGAAGTCGTCGTGGACCGCATCGTCGCCGGACCCGACCAACGCAGCCGCCTCGCCGACTCCTTGGAGTTGGCCTTCCGGGAAGGCCGGCACCGCGCGCTCGTCTTGGCCGAAACCGCGGGCGGCCTTTGGCAAGAGTACCCGCTTTCGCTGCATCTCGCCTGCGAACATTGCGGAGAAACCTACGAATCCCTGAATCCACGGGGGCTTTCGCACAACCACCCGAGCGGCGCCTGCCCGGATTGCGGCGGCCTCGGTCGGCAACTCCGGTTTCAAGAAGGGCTGGCCATCCTCGATGAATCGCTCTCGCTGAACGATGGCGTCGTCAAGCCCTGGAAGTGCGGCACGCGCAAGGTGCTCATCCGCCGCAACGCCATCACGCGGGCGCTGTCCGAGCAGATTCCTTTCGACCTCAAGAAGCCCTGGAAAGACCTCCCCGCCACCACGCGCTCGATCTTGCTGCACGGCGATCCCAAGCGCACCTACCTGCTCCCCCCCGTCAAGGGCCGCAAGCCGGTCGATGTTTTCTGGACCGGGATGTTCGCGGAACTCGAGCAAGCCTTCCGCACGACGACCGGGGAATCCCTTCGCCAACGCCTGCTTCACTTCCAGGCGGGCTCAACCTGCAGCGGTTGCCAAGGCAAGCGCCTCGCGCCCGCGGCCCTAGCGCTTCGCCTCGCCGGCCTGAACATGGCCGACTTCTTGGCGCTGACGATTCCGGAAGCGCTGGCCTTCACGAAGTCGCTCGCCACCCACCCGGCCGTCATGCCCGCCGAAGAAGCCCGGCGCGGGCTCGAACAGCGGCTGAACTTCCTCAACGACGCTGGCCTGACGTACCTGACGCTCGACCGCGAGGTCGGCTCGCTCTCTGGCGGGGAAGCCCAACGCGTGCGCCTCGCCACGCAACTCGGGCTCGGGCTCGTCGGCGTCACCTACGTCTTGGATGAACCAAGCATCGGGCTGCATCCGTCGGACCACGGACGGCTCATCGGCTCGCTCAAGAATCTCCGCGATCTCGGCAACACGCTCGTCGTGGTTGAACACGACCGCGACATGATGCTCGCCGCCGACCACCTGGTCGAGATGGGTCCCGGCGCCGGGGTCCAAGGCGGCAGCGTCATCTTCACGGGAACACCCGCCGCCTGCGGCCAACACGCGACCTCCCGGACGGGCGCCTATCTGTCCGGCCGTGCCACCCTGGCTGGACTCATCAAAAAGAAACCCGTCGGCAAAGCCCAGCTCGTCATCAAAGGCGCGACAGAGAACAACCTGAAGGATGTCACAGCGCGCTTCCCGATCGGCAATCTCACGGCGGTTTGCGGCGTCTCCGGCTCCGGCAAGAGCACCTTGGCCATCGACATCCTGTCGGCCGCGGCGGCCCGCAAGATCAATGGCGCCAAACTCGTCCCGGGCCGGCACGCCGGCATCGAGGGGCTCGACAAAATCGTCGCCTTCACGTCCGTCGACCAGGAGCCGATCGGTCGCAGCCCGCGTTCGAACCCGGCGACGTTCACCGGCATCATGGACCTGCTGCGCGATCTCTGGTCCGCGCTCCCGCTCGCGAAAGTCCGCGGCTACGGCCCGGGACGCTTCAGTTTCAACGTCCGGGGCGGGCGATGCGAGACCTGTGCGGGCGAAGGCTCGGTGGCGCTCGACATGCAGTTCCTCGGCGAGACCTTCGTGGATTGCCCCAGTTGCGCGGGACGGCGCTTCAACCGCGAGACCCTCGAAGTACGCTTCAAGGGATTGAGCATCGCCGAAGCCCTTCACCTGACCGTCACGGAAGCGGTGGAGATCTTCAAGGCCCAGCCCCGTTTGGCCGAGAAACTTCGCACCCTCGAAGAAGTCGGGCTCGGGTACCTCAAACTCGGACAAGCGGCCAATACCCTCTCCGGCGGCGAAGCCCAGCGCCTCAAGTTGGCCTCCGAACTCTCCCGCCGCGACCATTCCGGCCGCCTCTACGTCCTCGACGAGCCGACGACCGGACTGCACTGGGACGACATCGCCAAACTCCTGAAGCTCCTCGAACGTCTCCGCGACGCCGGGGCGACCCTCATCGTCATCGAGCACCATGCCGACGTCATCCTCGCCGCCGACTGGGTACTTGAACTGGGACCAGTGGGTGGAATCAAGGGCGGACAGCTTGTGTACGAAGGCGAGGTTGAAGGCTTGGCGCGTTGCAAGGCGTCCCCCACCGGACGGGCCATCCAGCAGCCCTGAATCAACCGCCGGTCGGCGATGGATTCGTCTGGGCCTGACGATCGAGCACCTCCTGCGTCACTTTTTGCACAACATTTTCGGACTGAGTCGAAGCGGGTTGGTTCGTAATCGTTGCCCCGGCGCTCGGTACCGGCGGAGCAATCGCTGGGCCGCGCGGTGCCAAGGGCGAAACCAGCTCGGAGGACGGGTCGAAGACAACCCCCTTGAGCCTTCCTTCCACTTCGCCCGACTCCATCTTTAGCTTTTCGAGCAGCACTTGCGTCGGTGCGGCTAAATCCGAGGTAATCAGCAGCTTATTGCTGGCCTCGATATTGAGAGATTTGCCTTTACCCACGGGTGTGAACTTCAAAGACCCCGCCAAGACCAGGCTCTGCGCGACCAACTCGCCACTGGCGGCACGCTCAAAACTCAACTCGTACACCCCTTCACGGCGCAAATCGGAACGGCCCTGAGGTGTCCGCACCGAGACCAGCGAACGTGCCTGCAGGGGCGGGCATACGACCGTCACCTTTCCGGTGCCGAGCACAAGATCGACGAGAGAGCCATCGTCGGGGAGTTCGCCCGCCTCACGGATGCGCCCTGGCCGAGGCATCTTCACCTGCCGAAACATCGACAAGCGAAGCTTCGTGCCAGGAGAGACGAGGACCTTAACCCCGTTGGAGAAGAATAGTTCGGCGGCTCCATCCGGCGGCGTCACGAGTTCATCATCCTCCCGAACCGCATCCCCTGCATTGAGGGGTCGGGCTGCTTGATCAAAGGTCGACTTCGCCGTGATCGCTCCCTTCACGCCGGCCAATTCCACCTGCCCTCGGATGAGTTCAGCTCGGACCACGACGACGGATAACAACAAGCAGAGGATGAGCGGTTTCATACCACCAAGCCTTGAAACCGATGGAGAATCGTCCACCGCGATGTATTAGTGTCTATTACCTAATCGAAACTGAGTGTTAAAACCTAGACCAGAAACACTTGCATCAAGGCCGCACAGGTGGACAGCTCCGCCGATTCCGCTTCCGAAAACTCGTAGGGGGACATCTTGCCGATGCCCAGGACGCCGACCACCTTACCCTCGGGCGTGACGACCGGGACCGCGAGCGCGCCTTGGACGTTGGTCTTGCGCGCATCGGGCTTGGCCACGCCGCCGAGGTCTTCCTGCAGGTTGCACAACTGGACAGCTTCCTTGCGTTGGGCGGCGCACCCGGCGATGCCTTTGCCGAAGGGGATATTGTCGATTTTCGGCAGCAACATGGGCAACACTTGGGGCGGAATGCCTTGGTGCGCGATCAGCGTGAGCAGACCCGTCGTGGGATCGGTGCGATGGATCGTGCCGGTGACGCAGCCGAAGTTCTGAAGCACCTGGGCGAGGACGGCGTTCCAATCGGGCGTCGGCGTCAGGAGGGCGGGAAGGCCTTGCGTGGGATTTGCCATAAAGGGTTAGACCGCGCGGCGGGCCATGCGTTCCTGCAACCAGACGAGGCCGGTCGCCTCATCGACGAAAACCCCGTCCATTTGGGCCTCAAAGGCCTCGTCGAGCACTTCGGAGAACCAGCCGGCGGGCTTGTAGCCGGACGCGATGATGTGCCGCCCCAAGAGGATGCGCTTGGGCATCGAGTCCTGGATGTTGAGCTTGGCGGCCATCTCCAGCAGCCACACGCCCTGCGGTGAGGGCTCGTGCCGCCACTCCTGATTGCGGCCCTTGCGATCGGCGGAGTCGACGCGGACGAGGCGGTCGATACGGCCGACCTTATTGGCGAGGCGGCGGACGGCGCCCTCGCCGGCTTGCGCCTTGTGGAGTTCATGGGGCTGCGCGTGCCAGCGGACGAGCGGCAAGACGGACTCGATCAACTTCACTTCGCGGGTGAGCTGGGCGAGGAAGGCTTCGGCCAACGGCACGCTGGCGGCCTCGTGGCCATAAGCATGCCAACGACCATCGGCTTCTTTCTTGGTCGTCGTCGCTTTGCCCAAGTCGTGCAGCAGCACCGCCAAACCGACGATGAGGTCCTCCTCGTCGTTGCCCGTGCGCTCGGCGGCGAAGGCATCGAGGCACAGCCGCGTGTGCGTCCAAACGCACCCTTCGGGATGCCAGACGGGATCCTGCGGCACGTCGACGGTGGCCTGCAGGCCGGGATAGAAACGGAGCCAGCCGCAATCCTGGAGGAACTGCAGCCCGCGCGAGGGTTGCCGACCGCGCAGGAGGAGTTTCTTCCACTCCTCCATCAAGCGCTCGGGAGGGAGCCCTTCCTGCGTCAAGCCGCGGCAGAGCTCCACGGTTTCGGGCGCGACCGCGAAACCGAAGCGGGCCGCGAACTGCATCGCGCGCAGGACGCGCAAGGGGTCTTCGGAAAACTTCGCGGAGACGTGGCGGAAGACTTTCTTCTGCAGGTCGGCCACGCCGCCCCAAGGGTCGATGAGTTCGCCCGTCGCCGGATCCCAAAGGATGGCGTTCGCGGTGAAATCACGTCGTTCCGCCGCGTCCTTCGGCGTCATCGTCGGGTCGGCCTGCACGTCGAAATCCGTGTGCTTGGCGCCGGTCCGGTTTTCGCGCCGCGGCACCGAAACGTCGATGGGGTGATCCTTCACCTTCGTCACGCCGAACGCCGCCCCGACGGTCACGATGCCAAAGCGGCGACGCAAGGCGACCTCCACCTGCCGGGTGCCGAGACCATAGACCTCGATATCGATTTCGCCGACGGGGAGACCCAAGAGCGCATCGCGCACGCAGCCCCCCACGAGCAGCGGACGACCGCCGGCCGCGCGCAGCAAGGCGCAGACCTCCGCGACGGGCGCATGCGGTCCCGTCAGGTCGATCAAGTTGGGCTGGGCGGCGGACACGGACCTACCCTACCGCTCGCGGCGGCGGAGGCGAGCGGTTTTCGGACTCACAGGTTGGTCGTGAAACCTTCCTTGAGCAGCCAAGCCTTGGCCGTCTCGCGGCGATCGCCTTGCAGGACGATCTCGCGGGCCTCGAGCGCGCCGCCGGTGCCGAGGGCGCGCTTCATCTCCTTGAGCAACGCTTCGCGCATGCGGTTTTCCTGCGACTCCAACCAGAGTCCCTTGAGGATGGTCACCTCTTTGCCACCGCGCCCGGCGCGTTCGTATTGGAGGATGATTTTGCCCAGTTTCGGCTTCGCCTTCGCGGCGGGTACGACCGGCTTGGGCGGCGGGCCTGGCGGTAGGCTCGACGGGTCGAGTTTATCAAACGGGTTCTCGTTCATGCGCCGCGTCCGCAGGTGCCGGCCCCGGGAGCTCCTCCGTTCAAATAGACCAAGGCCTTTTCGTAGGAACGCCGGCGCAGGTAATGATCCAGGTCGCCAGGCAGGCCGGAATTAGCCTGCGAAACCTCCCCATCGAGCACCTTTAGGGACTCCAAAAGGGCCTCTTTCCCGACCCCAGGAGAAGTCAGGGCCTCCAGGGCTTGGCGGATACGTTGGATGCGGACAGGGTCCATGGGTCCGATGATGAAGGCTTTAGGCCCCCTGGGGCAAGCATCGGGGGTGGTTTTCATAGTGGACAAAAGGCGGGGGGCTTCCCTATACCCAACCCTCCCTCGGATGGATAGCTCAGTTGGTTAGAGCGTCTGCTTTACACGCAGAATGTCGTGGGTTCGAGTCCCTCTCCGTCCACCCTTTCACCTTCACCATCGCCATGACGCTCACCAAGAAGAAGCACACGCTCTCCGCCCTCGTCGAAAACAAGTTCGGCGTCCTGGCTCGCGTGGCCGGGATGCTTTCCGGTCGAGGCTTCAACATCGAGACCTTGAATGTCGGCCCGACGCACGACCCGGCCTACTCCCGCATCACCGCGACCGTCATAGCCGATGACGCCGCCTTGGACCGTTGCGTCAAGGCCCTGGACAAGCTGATCAACGTCATCACCGTCCACGATTTCTCCCGCGAGGAAGTCGACCACGTCGCCCGCGAGCTCATCCTCTGCAAGGTGAAGTGCGACAAGAAGACCCGCACCGAGATCCTCGAAGTCGCCGCCCTCTTCCGCGCCAAGGTCGTCGACGTCGCCCACGATTCCCTCGTCATCGAGTTCACCGGCAACGAGAACAAGATCGGCGCGTTCCTCGACCTCATCAGCCCGTACGGCATCCTCGAGACCGCCCGCACCGGCAACGTCGCCCTGTCCCGCGGCCTCAAGAAGATCTCCAAATAAACCCTTTTTCCACCAAATACCCATGCCTGCCAAAGTGTACACTGACAAGGATGCCGATCTCGGCTTCCTGAAGAACAAGACCCTCGCCGTCCTCGGTTTCGGCTCCCAGGGCCACTCTCACGCCATGAACCTGCGCGACAGCGGGCTCAACGTGATCGTTGGTCTCTACAAGGGATCGAAGTCGGCCGACGCCGCGAAGAAAAAGGGTTTCAAGGTCTACGAGACCGCTGAAGCCGTCCGACGCGCGGACGTCATGCTCGTCGGCATCCCCGACATGAAGCAGGCTGACGTGTGGGAAAAGGACATCGCCCCGAACCTCGGCAAGGGTGGCAAGACGGTCCTCTTCATCCACGGCCTCTCGATCCACTACAAGCTGATCAAGCCCCTCAAGAACGTCGACATCGCCATGGTCGCCCCCAAGGGCCCTGGTCACGTCGTCCGCGCCCAGTACGTCGAAGGCAAGGGCGTCCCTGCCCTCATCGCCATCCAGCAGGACGTTTCCGGCAAGGCCACCAAGACCGCCCTCGCTTGGGCCAAGGGCATCGGCTCGACCCGCGCCGGCGTCATCAAGACCTCCTTCAAGGAAGAAGCTGAAACCGACCTCTTCGGCGAACAGGCCGTCCTCTGCGGCGGTGCCTCCGAACTCGTCAAGGTCGGCTACGAAACCCTCGTCGAAGCCGGCTACCAGCCGGAGATGGCCTACTTCGAGTGCTTGCACGAGCTGAAGCTGATCGTCGACCTCATGGTCGAGTCCGGCATCTCGGGCATGCGCTTCTCGATCTCCGAAACCGCCAAGTATGGCGACATCACCCGCGGTCCTCGCGTGATCAACAGCGCTTCCCGCAAGGCGATGCGCGAGATCCTCAAGGAAATCCAGTCGGGCAAGTTCACCGCCCAGTGGGTCAAGGAATACAAGACCGGCCTGAAGAACTACAACAAGCTCCTCAAGCAGGGCGAGAACCACCCGATCGAAAAGACCGGCCAGCGTCTCCGCTCGCTGATGCCTTGGGTGCAGAAGCGCAACATCAAGGGCGCGCAGGCCGAGTACACGACGAAGTAAGCGTCGGTCACTCCGCCAAGCAAAAGGGCCAGCGAGAGCTGGCCCTTCTTCTTTGGGGGAGCCCCGACCTTACATGATGATCACCGGCGCAGGCTGGGCGGCGGGCGCACCGGCTTCGGCAGGCTGCGTGGCCGGCGCGGCCGGAGCGGGGTTGTTGACGGCGGCCATCTCCGCGCGGAGGGCGTTCATGGCCCGATCGCGGAGGGCGATGGCACGCTGCCCCAGGGCTTCGCGTTCCGCCGGGGTGGCGTTACGCATGGCTTCGCCGAGTTCACGGGCTTCGGCCATGATGGCTTGGCCTTCGGGCTTCATCATGCCGGCGAACATCGCGCGCTGCAGCTTGGCTTGGTCGCCACCGGCGATTTCTTCGACCATCTTCTTGGTCTCCTCACCGAAGGCCTTGGCGCGGGCCTTGAATTCTTCCTTGGCGATGTCCTCGTCGGACTTTTCCGCGGCGACCGGGGCTTCGATCGGACGAGCCGGCCGGGGCTTCGCGACCGGCGCCACCTTCTCGGGCACCGGGGGCTTAGGCGCTTCGACGACCACCGGAGGCGGAGTCGGGAAAGCGTAGCGGGCAATCAAGAAGCCACCCCCAAGACCGAGGGCGAGGAGGAGGACGAGCGTGGTTTTGGACATGGCGGGAAATTAGCCACCGACGGGAACAATGCCACCGAGAATTGAAGAATATTTGTGCGATAACGGGCGTGAAGCCCCTCTTTGGGCCACAGCGACCATCCCGGGTCTTGCCCAGAGGGTCAAGGAGCCGCCTACTTGCCCGCGCGTTCGGCGGTGAGCTTGTTCAGGAGTTCGGTGCGTTCGTTGAGCAGCCGTACGACGGCGTCGCGTTCCGCGACGAGCTTGCGCAGGTTCTCGTTCTGGACGCGGATGGCGTCGTTCTGCTGCGTCACCATGGCGTTCTGACGGCGGATCGATTCATTCTGCTGGGCGACGGCGGCGCGAAGCGGCGCAAGGCCGGCGGCATCCTGGCGGGCCGAAGCCAGCGCGGTCTGGGCGCCGCCGAGTTCCTTGCGCGCGGCTTCCTCCGCCCGCTTGAGTTCCGCAACGCGCGCGTCGAGGCGGCGGATCTCCGCGGCATAGGTCTCGCCGAGGCGTCGGGCTTCCGCCGATTGCTCACGCAGGTCGCGTTCGGCCACACGGGCGGTCAAGAGCTCGGCCCGGAGCTCGGCTTCGCGGCGCCACTGCACGGCGCAGAAGGCCGCGAGCGCGACACAGAGGGCGGACAGGACCAGGGGCCATCGGAAACTCATCGGGCGGCGGACTTGACGGTGAAGGCGACCTTCTGGACGCCGGCGCTGCGGACGAAATCAAGGACGTCGATCATGCGGCCGTGTGGGGTGTCGGCGTCGCCGGCGATGTAGACCGCCACGCCGGCGTTGGCCTTGACGCGGGTGAGCAGCGTCTGGCGGAGGTCGGGCAAGGAGGACGCCTGGCGGTCGACGAACACCTGGCCGGCGCGGTCGACGGAAATCGTGACGGCATCCGGCTTGAGCTCCGACTGGCCGGTCGCGGCGCCTTCGAGGTTCACCGGCATGCAGTGGTTCTTGTGCAGCGTCACGCTGACGAGCATGAACGACGCCAGCAGGAAGAACATGATGTCGATCAGCGGGATGATCTCCAACCGGGCCCGCCGGTGCGGGAGGGGCGAGGCGATCTTCATGGGGCGCGGCCTTTCTGGAGGGCGACCTGCAAGGCGGTCGCGGCGGCTTCGAGGTCGGCCTGCAGCCCGTTCAGGCGAGTCGACAGAAGGTTGAGGGGCAAGAGGGTCACGATGGCGATGCCGAGTCCGGCCGCCGTCGCGATGAGCGCCTCGCCGATGCCGCCGGTGACCTTCGTCACCGCCAGCTCATCGGACCCGATGGAATTGAAGGAACCCATGATGCCCGTCACGGTGCCCAGTAGGCCGAGCAACGGCGCCAGCGTGACCAAGGTGTCCAGCACCCCGATGAAGCGGGCAGCCTCGCGAAGTTCCGCCGCGGCGGCGACTTGGACCGCCCCTTCAAAGGAACCCGTGCGGTGGGCAAGCCCCGCGCGAAGCACGCGGGCGACGGGATCCTGGGATTTCGCGACGGCCTCTTCGGCGGCGACCATGTCGCCACGCTCGGCCGCGGCCAAGGCGGCGGCGACCGCCGTCGCATCACGTCGCGCGGTGATGCGGAGCCACCAAACGAGCCGCTCCCCGACGACGGCGATGGCCACCAGGGCGGCGATCAGCAAGGGGTACATGATCGGGCCGCCCTTGAGGAAGAGGTCGACCGCGGCGTTGGCGAGAGGGAGGGACATGGCGAGGGTGGTTATTGAAGTTCGAAGACGAAGGGAACGAGGTACCGGCGCGGGGCGCCTGGCGCCCAAGACCAATGGAGGCGAACCCAGTCGGCGGCATGCTGATCGAGGCTGGCTTGGCCGCTGGACTCACGCACGGCGACGGATTGCACGGCCCCGGAGGCGGCGACGTCGACCAACACGAGCAACCGCCCTTGGATACCCTGCTGGCGTGCCCAGCGTGGATAAGGCGGGTCGGGGAACTCGCCAGCGAGGGAGGGCACGAAACGTTCGAGGGCGGGAGCGGCGTCGGCGACTGGGGGCACCGCCGCGCGCGGTGCGACGGGGGAACGAACCGCGGTCACCGGCAGGAGCGCTGGCATAGCCGTCACTGGCAACGCGGCCACGGGCTCGACGATCGGAAGCACGGCGACCGGGACAGCGACCGGGACAGCGACGGCGGCAGGCACCGCCGCCGCAATGGTCGGCTTCGTCTCGACCGGCGGTTGGGCCGGCGGCGTGAAATACTGCACGGGCGCCCCGGGGCCGTGATCGTGGTGATCATCGGCGGGCACCTGCACCGGTCCAGCCAGCGCACCCAGCACGCAGACCACCAGCGTCGCCGTGCCCAGCGCAGCGGACCAAGCGTAGACCCTTTCGTGGAGAGAACTGGAATGGTCGGTCGACAAAGGTCAGAAGCTCAGCTTCAAGCCTGCCTCGACGCCGCGGCCTGGCAACGGCAAGGCATCCTTGATGAAGGAGGCGGCATTGCGGGCTTCGACGTCGAAGAGGTTGGTGAGTCGCAAGGAGAACCGGGCCGTGGTGGCGGAGCCGAGGACGAAGTCGCGGGAAAACGCCGCGCCAACCAGCGTGTAGCCGGCCGTCGGGGTCTCGCCGACGGCGAGGTGGTTCTGCGCCAGGTGATAAGTGGCGTCGAGTCGCCAAGCCCATCCGGACTGCAACCCGTGGAGAGCGGTGCCGAAGCGGCCGGGGGAGATGCGGGGCAAGGCTTCGGACGTGTCGCGGTTCGAAGCGCGGACCGTGTCGCCGAAGAACTCGAGCGCCAGCTTGGCGGCAGCCGTGTCCTGCAACTGGATATTCAACCGGGCCTCGGCCCCGAAGAAGTCGGCGGGGATGGAGGTGAAATCATGGCGGGCCAATTCGTCGGCACCACCGAGGGCAAAATTAGGCCCGGGGATCGGCAGGCCACTCAGGTCGGGTCCGAACCCATTTTCCTGCAGGCTGATGAAAGAGGCGAAGCGGTTATAGTACACGGACACGCTCCCCGAGACGGCGCCGCGGGTCTTGGCCAGTTCCAGTTCCATCCCCCACCCTTGTTCCTTGCCCAAGGTGCGGTCGCCCACCTCGTAAGATTCGGTGCCGACGTGCGGCCCATCGGCGAAGAGTTCCTGGAAATTGGGGGCGCGCTCCGTCCGCGTGAGGCTCAACGTAGTCGCCCACTGGGCGTCGAGGTCCTTGACCCAAGCCAAGGCGAAGCTCGCCGGCGTGAATGCGGCGGAGGCAGCGGCGGGGTTGCTCGCGAGCCCTTCGTGGTTCCAAGCCGCGGCGGAAACCTTGGCGGACTCCAGCCGGAAGCCGAAGCGGAGACGACTGTCGGTCGCGAGGGACTGGATGAACGAGCCGAAGACGGCATCGTTCGCGTTGCGCGTGGTCGGGAGGAAGGCCTCATCGCCGGTCACCGCAAAATCGAAACGGCCGGACTGAACGCCCACGACTCCCTCGAGCGAACCGACCTTCGTCAGTTCGAAGTCCACGCGCGCATCCCAGCCTTGATTGGTGAAGGTGCTGCCTGCGGCGGCCCCATCGAACTCGGTGTGCTCGTAGTCGGAAATCCCGAGCTTGTAGTTGACGGACTTGAGCGCCGCGGCGGGGGCATTCGCCTGCCCGGCCAGATCCCAGCGGCGTTGGCGGAGGCCGATTTCGATGCCCGGCTCGGTGACGCCGTACGTCGAGTTCAGGCCCGAGAAGGACAGCCCGAGGTAGCCGGACGGTCCGACGCGCGAGACGCCGAAGCCCGCGCCACGGCTCTCGCTGGCCGTGTCCGCGATCCGGCCGATCGGCGTGGAGAGATTCTCCGTCGTCTTCGTGAAACCATCGAGGTGGAAGGCGAAATCGCCCGCACCGCCCTCGGCCAGGAAGGCCAACGAGCGCAGGGCATCGGCCGAGCCGGCCCGACCGGAGAGCACGAAGGCCCGCGGGAGACGTTCGACCGGTATCCGATTGTCGACCACATTGACGACCCCGCCCAGGATACTCGAACTGTACAACAAGGCGGCCGGACCGCGGAAGACTTGGATCTCCCGGATGGCCAGCGGGTCGATGCCCACCGCGTGGTCCGGGCTGGCGCTGGATGCATCCAACGTCCCGGTGCCGTTCTGCGCGATCTTGAGGCGATCGCCGTCCAAGCCGCGGATGATCGGGCGACCGGCATTCGGGCCGAAGTAACTGGTGGCCACCCCGGGAATATCCGCGAGCACTTCACCGAGCGTGGCGACGGGCTGCGCCTCCAAGGCGGTTCCGTTCAACTGCAGAGCCGGGGCGGCGGGGGCGGTCACCCCACCGATGGTCGCCCCTTTGACGACCACGGGCTTCATCTTCTGGGGGGCCGAGTCTTGGGCGAAAGCGATCAGGCTGGTGGCGGCCAGGAGAAAAGCGGTGCGGAGGGCGGGCATGGAGGTAAGTTCATTATTGCAATAATGTTGCGATAAGGAGTGGCAAGCGGAAATCCTCGGGTTGCACTCCCGCGAATATTGGGCGGACTACTGCCACCCCCTATGAGCGAGTCCTCCTCCACCCCCGACCCCATCCATTCGGACGCCTTCCTGGCCCGCCTGATGAGCGGCCAGCTTAAGCTCTCCATCGCCTGCGCCCTCTGCTTCATCGTCGCGCTCGTCGCCCTCCCCTTGCTGAACTATTTCCAACCGGAGTTCATGGCCCAACGCGTCTACGGCTTCACCCTGACGTGGCTGATCCTCGGGGTGCTCTTCTTCCCGTTCGTCTGGATCATCTCCTACGTCTTCATCCAGCGCTCCATCGCCCTCGAAGACGCCGAAGCCAAAGCCGCCCAGGACGGCCTTAAGAAGTAACATGACCGCCCTCCTCGCCTTCCTCGCCGCCGCCGAACCCGCCACCCAGGGCATCGACCCCTGGATTGCTTTCTTCTCGTTGATCACCGTCGTGATCACCGTCGGCATGGGCTTCTGGACCGCCGGCAAGTCCAAGAGCGCCGGCGACTTCTTCGTCGCGGGCCGCTCAGTCTCCGTCGGCTGGAACGCCTCCGCCATCTCGGGCGAATACCTCTCCGCCGCGTCCTTCATGGGCGTCGCCGGCATGGTGATGCTGAATGGCTACGACGCGCTGTGGTATCCGGTGTGCTACGCCTGCGGTTACCTCTTCCTGTTGCTCTTCATCGCCGGCCCGTTGCGCCGCTTCGGAGCCTACACCATCCCGGACTTCGCCGAAGGCCGCTACGACTCGCCGCTCTTCCGCAAGATCGCGGTCTGCTTCGTCCTCTTCATCGGCTTCTTCTACACCATGCCGCAGATGAAGGGCGCCGGCACCACGCTGGCCTACATCTTCCCGGGCCTCCATTACTCCGTCGGCGTGATCGTCGTCGGTGCGGTCATCACCCTAAACGTCGCGCTCGGCGGCATGAAAGGCATCACCCTCGTGCAGGCCTTCCAGTATTGGCTCAAGGTCTTCGCCATCACCGTGCCAATCTTCGTGATCGCCGCCGTGGTCGGCCATTACCAGTCGCACCTCGAAGCCAACAAGACCGCCCAAGAAACCGTCGCGGCCGCTCCGGCGGGCATCGAACGCAAGGCCCTGCCGGCCAAGGCCCCCAAGGACGAGCAGTGGATCGCACCGTTCGGCAGCCTGACCACCAAGGCCGTCGACACCGCCATCAAGGCCGCCAAGACGCCCGAAGAAAAGGCCGCGCTCGAAGCGAACAAGAAGCCCTACTCCCTGCTCTACACCTACTCGCTGATCATCGCGCTCGTCTGCGGCACCGCGGGATTGCCGCACATCCTCGTCCGCTTCTACACGAACCCCGACGGCGTCGCCGCCAAGCGCACCACGATGTGGGTCATGATCCTCATCGGCGTGTTCTACGTCTTCCCGCCCATCTACGGCGTCATCGGCCGCTCCCTCACGCCGGAGCTCTACGACGCCGTCGGCTCGAAGGGCACGGACAAGGTCGTGCTCGAACTGCCGACGCTCCTCGCGGGCCGCGACTACCCGCTCCTCGGCTCGATCCTCTCCGGCATCACCTGCGCGGGCGCCTTTGCGGCGTTCATGTCGACCTTCTCCGGCCTGCTGGTCTCGATGTCCAGCGCCCTGGCGCACGACATCTATGGCCGCATGCTGAAGCCTGACTCCTCGCCCGAACAGCGCCTCAAGGCCTTCAAGTGGGCGGCGGTCATCATCGGCGTCGTCTCCGTCGGCCTCGGCACGCAGGTCGAGAAGCTGAACATCAACTACCTCGTCGGCCAGGCCTTCGCCATCGCGGCGGCCAGTTACTTCCCGCTGCTCTTCATGAGCGTCTGGTGGCGCGGCATGACCATGCGCGGGGCCGCCACCGGCATGCTCGTCGGCGGCCTCCTCGCCCTCGGCTCGATCTTCCTCACCACGTTGTCCGACGTCTACGGCTTCGCGGGACTAGCCGACTTCTGGGTCGCGCACCCGCTGCTGCGCATCCTTTGCGAGCAACCCGCCATCTGGGCCGTGCCGCTCTCGATCACGCTGATGATCGTCGTCTCCAAGCTCACGGCGGCGACCATCCCCGCGGATGTGCGCATGAAGATGCTCGTGCTCCACGCCCCGGAAGCCTTGGGCCTCAAGCAGGAGTACATCAAGGAGCACGAAGGCGCCGGCGGCCACTAAGCCGGCCGCATCCAGTCCCCCCAGAAAGCCGAGGTCACCCTCGGCTTTTTTGTGCCAATCGGCACCAAATACAGCAACCGAACCTCTTATCGGTATATATTTACTGTTTATCAATAATTAGTCGTTGATTTATGGATAAATCAGGCAAAAGGTACGGCCAGACCCATGAGTACCGCCACTGGCCCCCTTCTTTCCGATATAGAGCGAAGTATCCGCCGGGCTGGCAAAGTTGGCCGTTTCCTCTGCACGACCCTCCTCATCCTCGGCACGCTTTTCAGTGCCTGGTTGCTGCTGACGATCGCCACCAATCCCAGTGCGCTGGTGAAGCTAAACCTCGATGAGAAACGCCGTGCGCAAATCGCCGAGTTCAAGCAAACCCCAGCCAAACTGGTCGCCCTTTTTGAAAGCAAGCCAGCCGAGGTCCTGACCCTCGCCAACGCGCAAAAGGAAGCCAACCAATACCAAGACCTCGTCGACCACCCGGAGAAGCGGGGCGGCACCGTCGCCGTGATTTCCTTACTCGCCGTGCTCATCCTCGGATTCATCTGGCTGGTCCGCCAGCTCTTCGCGGCCTTCGCGGAAGGACTGGTCATCACCGCGGACAACGCCCGGACGCTCAAGCGGGTGGGCCTCATCACGCTAGTCTGCGGCGTCCTCGGGTTTAACCTCGGCATTGTCATCGCGGGCCTCCTCAACCTCGTCCTCGGTTGGAGCCTGCAGCAGGCGCTCGCCCTCAAGGCTGAACAAGACCTCGTCATCTGAAGATCATGGCCATCATCATCCGCCTCGATGTCGCCCTCGCGCGACGCAAGATGTCCCTGACCGAACTGTCGGAGTCCGTTGGCATCACGCTGGCCAACCTTTCCGTCCTCAAGACCGGCAAGGCCAAGGCCATCCGCTTCTCCACGCTGGAAGCGATTTGTCGGGCCTTGGATTGCCAGCCTGGCGAGTTGCTCGAGTTCGATCCAACGACCCCCGCCCCCTCAACCGAACCTCAAGACTAACCCCACCACTCCCATGAACAAGACCACGCTCGTCCTCCTCCTCGCCCTTGGCCTCGGCGCAGGCTTCCTCGTTGCCCGCTTCGTCAAGCCCACGCCGGTGGCGGTCGACATCCCTCAACCCGTTGTCGTCGAAGCCCCACGCCCAGTCGCACCCGTCGTTAAGGCCACCCGCCCGACGCCAGCTCCCGCGAGCACGGAAAAGTCCGCAGAAGACCTTGCTAAGGAAGAGTTCCAAGCCCGCGCCAAGGCCTTCGGCGAAGAGACCAAGAAGATGGTCGAAGAAATTGCGGGCGGCGACCAAGGCAAACTGCAGCGGGCGATCTTGGCCGGCATGCTGAAGCCAGAAGGCCAAGCCATCATGAAGGAATGGCGCACCTTCGGGGAAGCCATGCGCACGGCGACACCGGCCGAGCGAGAAGCTTTAGGGCAACAAGCGGTGGCCTTGCGCGACCGCACCCTGAACGCCCTACGGGCCGAGATGTCTGCGCTCAGTAATCCCGCGCCCACGACCCCGACCACGCAACCCGCTGAGGCAGGAAACCCCGGGCCCGAGCCGGCGCCGGTGATCATCATGTAACGCCCGCCGCGTCTCGCGGACTCCCAAACGCCTCATTCCGATGGCCGTCTACCTCTTCTCCGTAGCGTTCCTCGTGACGCTGTTCTGGCTGGTCGAGCACCTCTTCGGCAACAAGCAGGAGCGGCCATGGTGGCGTCCGCAGGTCTGGACCGACCTCTTCAGCGGCCTGGCCAATGCGCTGCTGTCCAATCCACTGAACCTCGTCGTCATCAGCATCCTCGGCGTCCTGGTGCTCGTGCCAACCGGCGTGATTCCTTTGGAAACGTTGAAGGCTGGACAGTATCGAGGCTTTGGACCGGTGGGGGCTCTCCCGCCGTTACCGCAATTCCTCTGCGCCTTCATGCTCGGCGACTTTCTCCTTTACTGGATTCACCGCTGGTTCCACGGCAAGCGCCTCTGGCGTTTCCACGCGGTGCATCATAGTTCCGAACAGCTCGACTGGCTCAGCGGCGTGCGGGCGCATCCCGTCAACGATGTCGTCGCCAACGCCCTCTTGGTGTTTCCGTTTATCCTCCTCGGCTTCGACCCCGTCACCGCTGCCGCGGCCGGACCCGCGCTGGGAGTCTTCGCCTTGCTGGGACATGCCGACGTCGAGTGGGATTGGGGTCCCTTCCGCCACATCATCGCGTCGCCGGTCTACCACCGTTGGCACCATTCGAAGGACCCGGCGGCCATCGACAAGAACTTCGCCAGTTTCCTGCCGCTCTGGGACATCCTCTTCGGCACGCACTACATGCCGAAGGATCGCAAGCCGGAGGACTTCGGCATCCACGAACCCGTCGACCACACCGTCCTCGGGTTACTGAAGCACCCCTTCAAGCCCAGCTCCGCTGGCTTCGGCCAGAACCTGTCGACGCCACCGCCTTTGCCGGGCGCATCGGCCGATAAATCCACCCCGACGGAAACTTGAAACTTGGAAGTCCCGCGGGGGGGGACTTGGATAAGGACGTCATGACTTCCCACCGAGAAGAAGAGAACGGCGGTTACCGCCTCGTCCAGATTCTGGCCGTGCTCATCGCCGCGGGGGCCTTTGCCGCCGCCTTCGCCATGAGCCGCAAGGGCGGGCTCGTCTACCTCGACTATGTGAAGGACCCCTTCGTCCGCGACGTCATGGTGGGCACTTGGGTCGGCATCCCGACCGCCCTCGCCGGAGCCGTTTGCGCCTACATCGGTGGCCAAGACCGCGCCTGGGATTGGATACGCATCGCCGCCACCGTGGCGCTCACGGCCAACTTGCTCGTCCCAGCCGCCTGGCTCATCATGGCGCTCATGAAGGCGGGCATCATCGGCTTCTGACCATGGCTGGCCCGATCATCATCGTCACCCGCGGCAGCCCGCTCGCGCTGCAGCAGACCCGCGACGCCGCCGCCCGCCTCGAAGCCGCCTTGGGTCGCCCGACGGAAGTCCGCATCCTCACCACGACCGGCGACCGCCAAGCGGCTTGGTCCTTGGAGAAACAAGGCGGCAAAGGCCTCTTCACCGCCGAGCTCGAACAAGCCCTGCTCCGCGGCGAAGCCGACCTCGCCATCCATAGTTCGAAGGACCTGCCGACCGAAATGCCGGAAGGCCTGGCCATCGCGGCGTGTCTACCGCGCCAAGACGCGCGCGACGTGTTGGTCCGCCGCGCCGACGTGGCGGCCCCCAAACGCATCGCCACCGGCAGCCCCCGCCGCCGCGCCCAAGGCGCCCTCACCTTCCCGCAGGCCCAGTGGACCGAACTCCGCGGCAACGTCGATACCCGCCTCAAGAAACTCGCCAATGGCGATGCGGACGCCTCGTACCTCGCCGCCTCCGGACTCAATCGCCTCGGCATCACCGAATGGCCGGGTTTGGTTTTGGAACCCGTCGCGCTCGACCGGATGGTCCCCGCCGCCGGCCAAGGCGCCGTCGCCATCCAAAGCCGCAGCGCGGAAGTCGCGCACTACGTCGCCGCCGGCTGCGCCCGGACGACCTTCTCCGTCAGCGTCGAACGGCTCTTCCTCGCCAAGCTCGGCGAAGGTTGCCACACCGCCTTCGCCTGCCACCATGCGAACCAACGCATCGCGCTTTTCCGCGCCGATTTCGGCCGGCGTGATTTCGACTTCGCGGTGACCGACCTCGCGGCCGCTTCGGACCTCGCCGATTCCATCCTCGCCCAAATCCTGCCCCGCTGAACATGTCCAAGCTCCCCTTACGCGACCGCCACGTCGTCCTCACCCGTCCGGAAGGCCGCGGCTCGGACTGGAAGGAACACCTGATGGAAGCGGGCGCCTCCGTCGCCGAACTCCCGCTCATCGAGATCTCCTTCGAACCCGATGCCATCGTCCTGACCGAAGTCCTCGACGGCATGGGTGAATACGACTGGCTCGTCTTCACCAGCCCCAACGGCGTGCGCGGCTTCTTCGACCGTTTCTTCGAGCGCTTCGCGGATATCCGTTCCGTCGGCGGCGTGAAGATCGCGTGCGTGGGGCCAGCCACCGAGAAGGCCGTCCGCTCTTTTCACCTCGAGCCCGACGTCACCGCCGCGCAGGCCGACGCCGTTTCCTTGGCCCGCAAGCTGATCGCCGATTTCAACGTCGAGAACCAGAAGATGCTCGTGGCCGCCGGCAACCTCAGCACGGCCGAACTCCCGCGCCTGCTCATGGAGGACGGCCTCGCCATCGTCGACGTGCTCAAGGTCTACTCGACCGAAGAGAAGCCCGTCACGGAATCCCCGGAGGCCGCGGAGTTCCGCGCGCGCGGCGCCGATGCCATCGTCTTCGCCAGTCCCTCGGCCGTCGAATCGTTCATGCACCAAGCCGCTTCGCTGCGGCCGGCGGCCGGCGCCCGTCAGCCCAAGGCCATCGCCATCGGCGCGACGACCGCCGATGCCATGAAGCGTTCGGGCATTCCGCTCGCGGCCGTCGCGGCCGCTCCGACCGCGAAGGCCGTGCGTGATGCGGTGATCACCGCGCTCCAATCATGATCGGCAACATCACCGTCAAGGTCTGCGGCATCACGCGGGCCGCCGATGCGGCGGTGGCGCTGGCGTTCGGGGCCGATTACCTCGGCGTGAACTGCTGGTCGGGCTCGCCTCGGCACGTGGCACCGGCCTTGCGCCCTGCTTTGTTGCGCGAGATCCCCGCGGCGAAGCGCATCGCCGTGACCGTGAACGCGGGCGTCGCCGAAGCCCAGGCCTTGCTCGCGGAGGGCTTTGCCGTCGTCCAAGTCCATTTCGACCCGACCACGCAGGATTGCGATCCCGCGGCCTTGTCGGCGGCGCTGGGCCCGCAACGCCTCTGGCTGGCCCCCAAACTCGCCGACGGTGCCGCCTGGCCGACCGACCTGCTGAAATACTCCCAAACCTGTCTCCATGATGCCCACGCCAAGGGCGCCTTCGGGGGGACGGGCAAGCAGGCCGACTGGACCCGCTTTCAAAGCCTCCAAACGGCCCATTCGGGGCATGTTTGGGTCCTAGCTGGGGGGTTGGGCCCCGCTAACGTCGCGAGTGCCGTCCAGGCCTCGGCACGCTTCTTAGACCTTAATAGCGGGGTAGAAATCAGTCCCGGGCTCAAATCTGCCGAAAAACTGGCCGAGGTCCGGAATGTCCTGCTCAAAAACGACCAATCGTAAGGTTGGCATTAGGCTAATCCCACTTGGCACGGGGGTTGCATAAGTGGACTTGCTCAACCGAACGCCTAACCCAACCTATACCAACACCACCATGAAGCTCGTCGTCGCCATCATCAAACCCTTCAAACTCGAGGAAGTGAAGGACGCCCTCGCCGAAATCGGCATCGAGGGTATGACCGTAACCGAAGTCAAAGGCTTCGGCCGCCAGAAGGGACACACGGAGATCTACCGTGGTTCCGAGTACACCGTCGACTTCCTGCCCAAGGTGAAGATCGAAGCCGCCGTGGCCGACGAACAAGTCGAGAAGGCCATCGCCACCATTTCCAAGGCTGCCCACACCGGCAAGATCGGTGACGGCAAGATCTTCGTCCTCGGCCTCGCCGACGTGGTCCGCATCCGCACCGGCGAGCGCGGTCCGGCTGCCATCTAATCACCAGGCCTACGTTGAACACAAAAGGGCGGCTTCGGCCGCCCTTTCTGTTGGGATAGCGCGCCGACCGTTTACTTCTGGACGGCGGCGGCTTTGGCGGCGGCGGCTTCCGCCTTGGCCTTCAGCATGCCGGGAGAGTTCCACTTGATGACGTGGTAAGTCGCGGGCTGCTCGCCGGCGTTGCGGATCGCGTGGTCGATGTTGGCCGCCTGGAAGATCACGGAGCCCGGCCCGAGCTTGACCCACTCGCCGGCGACGAGGGCCTCGACCACCCCTTCCTTGACGATGAGCAGTTCCTCATCGGCGTGGCGATGCGGCGGGTGCGCGGCGATGCCTTTGTTGAGGGTCGTGATATGGCACTCGAGTTCGTCGAGGGTCGACGTCGGGGCTTGGCAGACCTTGCGCCAGGCGCCGTTGGGGGATGACTTCACGGCCAGCTTCTCCCAGTCAAAGGCGATCGAGCCCATCGGCGGCTTGGCGGGCTTGGTTTCCGGCGCGGCGGCGGCGATGAAGCCGGGCAAGCAGAGGCAGAGCGTGGCGGTCACGGCGACCAAGGCGACATCACGACGAGTCAGGAGGGGCATATCCCGACGCTAGTCGCTCATTTAGGCGGCGAAAGCGGAAAATGGCTCCACCCTCACACTTGCCCTCCCCGCCCGCAGCCACCTAATCTCACCCCATGCGTTGCCCCTCGCGAAGCCTCTCGCTCGCCCTCGTCGCCGCCCTCGTGGCCCTCGTCGGTTGCAAGCCGAAGGAAGACACCGCGGCCCAGATGGCCAAGGCCGGCATCCTCGTCATCAACAACAACGCCGAACCCTCGGGCCTCGATCCGCAGGAAGTCACCGGCCTCCTGGAATCGCGCATCGTCTATTCCCTTTTCGAAGGCCTCGTGAACTACGACCCGGTCGACCTCCACCCCATTCCCGGCGTGGCGGAAAGCTGGACGATGGCTCCCGATGGCAAGACTTGGACGTTCAAGCTTCGGGCCAACGCCCGCTGGTCGAACGGCGACCCCGTGACGGCGCAGCACTTCCTGTTCAGTTTCCAACGGATGCTCTCGCCGAAGTTCGGCGCCGAATACGCTTCGATGCTGCACTGCGTCCGCGGCGCCAAGGCTTTCAACGAAGGCAAACTCAAGGACTTCAGCCAGGTTGGCTTCAAGGCCACCGACGACCGCACGCTCGTCATCGAGCTCGACAATGCGGTCCCGTACTTCCTCCAGCTCATCTGCCACCACAGCTGGTTGCCCGTGCACCCGCCGACGATCCTGAAGTTCGGCCAGATGGAGGAGATGCACACGCACTGGACGCGCCCGGGGAACCTCATCGGCAACGGCGCCTTCACGCTGGAGTCCTGGGAAGTCGCCCGCCGCATCATCGTGCGCAAGAACCCGGGCTACTGGGATGCCGCCAACATCGCGCTCAACGGCGTGGAATTCCGCGCCATCACCGATCTCTTCGCCGAAGAACGCGCCTTCCGCGGCGGCGAGCTCCACATCACCGGCACCGTCCCGCCCTATAAGATCGTCCAGCTCCGCGAACAGAAAGCCCCGTTCCTGCGGCTCGACCCTTACCTTTCCTGCGCGTTCATCCGCATTAATACCGACGTCAAGGACAACGAGCCGGTCCGCAAGGCCTTGGCGGATGTCCGGGTCCGCCGCGCGCTGGGCATGTCCATCGACCGCAACCTCATCGCGGAGCGCGTCCTCCGGGCCGGTGAATCTCCGGCCCTCAACCTGACGCCGCCGGGGACGGGCGGCTTCCAGGCCCGCCCGCAGTGGAGCACCGACCTCAACGAAGCCCGCCGCTTGCTCGCCGAGGCGGGCTACCCGGGCGGCCAAGGCTTCCCCAAACTGGAATACCTGCTCAACACCTCCGAAGGCTCCCAGATGGCCGCGCAAGCCTACCAAGAGATGTGGCGCAAGCAGCTCGGCGTGAACATCGAGCTCCGCAACCTCGACTGGAAGGTCTACCTGCGCTCGCTGCACAAGGGCGACTACCAGATCGCGCGCTCGGCTTGGAGCGGCGATTACAACGACCCCAACACGTTCCTCGAGATGTTCATCACCGGCAACGAATTGAACCAGACGAACTGGAGCGACCCCGAGTACGACCGCCTCATCGGCGCCGCCGCCCGGGAGATCGACCAGACCAAGCGTTACGAATACTTCCAACAGGCCGAGCAACGCCTCATCGAAGGCGCCCCCATCATCCCCGTGGTCTTCAATAAGAACAAGTTCCTGATCCGGCCCGAGGTCCAAGGCTGGAACCCGACCCTCCTCGACCAGCACCCCCTGAATCGCGTGAAGTTGGTCCCGGCGAAAGGAGATTGAAGCCCCTCCCTGAGCCGACACACTCTTGGAAGATACTTTTAAACACCATGCGCCTCCCTGCCCTCGTCCTTGCCGCCCTGCTGACCCTCACCACCGGCAGCCTCCAGTCCCAAGGCTTCGATGAACCGGCCAAGGGCCGCCTCGCCGAAAACCCCTTCTCCAAACTCCGCGGCATCTCCTACTTCTTCATCGACGTCATCACCGTCGACCCGCGCCCGGAAGATGGCGACCTCCGCCAGGAGATCCGCGATGGCATCGAACTGGAAATGCGACGCGCGGGCATCACCCCCAAGGAGTACAACGGCACGAACCCCGAAGGCTCGACCCCGCTCTTGACGGTGGAGATCCGCTTCGACCGGGGCCTCGGCCGCTACGCCGCCGACGTGACGCTTTTCATCCGCGACAACGCGACCATCGCCCGCAACCGCGAGCCCGTCTTGGCCCAGACCTACGTCCAGACCAAGAAAGCCGTAGGTTCGTCCGATGCCACGCTGACCAAGGAAATCAAAGGCCGCTCCCGTGAACTCGTCAGCGAGCTCATCGAGGGCATGAAGAAGGTCAAGTGAGCCTGCTCGCGCGTCTCCGCGGGCTCTTCGAGAAATTCCGCGGGGCTGGTGCGCCGCGGCCCCCACGCTCCTCTTGGCAGGCGATCCTGGCGACCGCGCTCATCGCCGGCGCGATTATCGCCGGGCTCGCTTACGCGACTTCCCATTTAAGCTACGTCCTGCTCATGGGGACCTTTGCGGCCAGCTGCCTGCTGACCTTCGCCTACCCGGATTCCCCCTTCAGCCAGCCGCGCAACACCGTGGTCGGACATGTCATCGGGACGGCCGTTGGCTTGGCTTGCCTGCATGGTTTCGGTCCGGAGTGGTGGAGCGCCGGCCTGGCGGTCGGCTTGAGCATCGCGCTGATGAAGGCCACGCGCACCGTGCACCCCCCGGCGAGTTCCAACCCGCTCATCGTCTTCGCCTTCAAACCGGGTTGGGGCTTCCTGCTCTGCCCGACGCTCACGGGTGCCGTTCTGATTGTCATCATCGCCCTCTTCGTCCACAACCTCCGTCGGCCCACCCGCTGGCCCCAATACTGGTAACCTTTATGTCGCCCGAATCCCGCCTCCAAGAACTTGGTTTCACCCTCCCGACGCCTCCGCCCGCCGCCGGCGCCTACGTCCCGGCCGTGCGCACGGGCAACCTGCTCTACCTCGCCGGTACGCTGCCGATGAGGGACGGCAAAGTCGCCTCGCTCGGTAAAGTCGGCCGCGAGGTCGACCTCACCCAAGCCGCGGAAGCCGCGCGCCTCTGCACCCTCAATTCCCTCGCCAACGCGAAGGCCGCCCTCGGCTCGCTCGACAAGGTCGTCCGGGTCGTGATGGTCAACGGCTTCGTCAACGGCATCGACGGCTTCAGCGACAGCCCCAAGGTGCTGAACGGCGCCTCGGAATTCCTCCTCCAGGTCTTCGGCGACGCCGGTAAGCACGCGCGCGCGGCCGTCTCGGTCAACGGTCTCCCGCTGGGCGTTTCGGTCGAGGTCCAGATGGTCCTCGAAGTCCGCGACTGAGGCCGCTCAACCTTCGGAGACGCCGACGTTCGGGAACTCGATCTCGAACGCGATACGGCCTGGCGGCGGACCGCAATTGCCGATTTGGGCACAGGCGCGCTTCACGAGCTCGGCGACATGGGCGTCTTTCGGCCGGTTGATCCAGGAGGCGAAACTCACGGTGCCACTGGCATCGACCTTGACGACCACGCCGCAGGTGGCGGCCGAAGCCGCCCCATCGGAGGCGATGATGTCGGCCCACGCCGACTTGAAGCGAGCGGTGACGGTACCGGCGTAGATCTGCTGTTCGGTGGCGCTGCCGCCATCGCCGCCGTTGTTGCCGTCACCGTAGTTGCGGCCCTTCTTGATGCTCACGCTGCCGATGCCGCCCACGGAGCCGGTGGAGCGACCCGTGCCCCCTTTTTGCCGGCTCTGAAAGTCGCTGAAGGTCGTGCGATTCGTGGACGAACCCGTGGTCGCGGTCTTGCTCGTCTTCGCGTTATCCGTCTTCGCGTTGGAGCGCTCGGCGTTGGCTTGAGCCTGCGCCTCGCGGGCCTCCTGCTTGATCTTCTCCACGTCGAGGGGCTTGATCTTGACGATCTTGATGCCGCTCTGGGTGCCCGACTCATGGCCGCGGGCGACGCCCGCCTTCTCACCGACCAGGCCAGCCTTACGGCCGGGGATGCCATCCAAGTTCACGAGCAACGGGTCGACGGCCTCGATGGGGTCGCCCGGGTGGCGCGAGGCGTACCACGAAGCGCCCACGAGCACGGCGACGATGCCGAGGTGGACCGCGACGGAACCGATGATGCCTTTGTTGCCTTCGGCCATCTCAGCGGATCTCCGAGTCGAGGGCGGCCTTGGTCAGCCCTTTGGCTTTGGCCAAGGAAAGCACATCGATGACCTTCTGGTAAGTCAGGCCGCCATCGCCGCGCACGCGGACGATGGGCTGGTCGGCTTCGGGAAGCGCCGCGATCTGGGCGAACTCCGCCTCCAATTGCTGGCGCGTGACCGCCCGATTGCCGATGCTGAGGGCACCGTCCGCCGCGATGGTCACGAAACGGTACTGCACCTTGGAGTCGGCGGCCTTGCCGACGCCCTTGTCGGACTTCGGCAAATTGATGGCGGTGGTCTGCTCCAGCACCGGCGTGGCGATCATGAAGATGATCAGCAGGCAGAAACAGAGGTCGAGCATCGGCGTCACGTTGAGCTCGCTCATGACGTGCAGACGCGACTGCTTGGAAAAGGAGCGGGCCATGTTACTGGGCGTCTTCCCAACCCGGCAATTCGCCCGGCGCCGCCGGCTCCGCGGCCGGCGCGGGCGCCGCGCTCACCGGGGCCGCCGCGGCCTGGGCCGCGGCGCGGCGCAGGAGTTCGCGCTGCTGTTGTTGTTCGAAGTTCAGGCGGGCTTCGGCCTCGAGCTCGAGTTCCACGCGGTCGGCCAAGGTGCTGGCGAAATTCTCGAGCTCGGTGCTCATGATCTTTACCTGCGTCAGCAAGTAGTTATAACCGAAGGTCGCCGGGATGGCGACGAGCAGGCCTAGGGTCGTGGTCACCAAGGCGCCGCAGACGCCGGGCGCGAGTTGGGCGATGCTGGCTTTCTCCGTCAACGCACCGAACGTCACCATGACGCCCCACACCGTACCGAGCAGGCCGAGGAACGGACCGCCGGAAACGAGCGAGCTCAGCAGGACCATCTTATCTTCGTACTTCACCATCGTCCGCGAAACGCCGCGTTGGAGGGCGTTCTCGACGTGCCCCATGCACAGCCGCACATCGGATTGGCGCACCAGGCGGCCCTTATGGCGCTGCACCGCCGAGACCGCCTCGGCCACGAGGAATTCATACGGACAAAGGTTGCCGCTGCCGGGGAAATTCAGCGCGATGACCGAGTGCTGATCGCGGAGGCGGCGGTCGAAGCCGTGATTGCGACGACGGAGCTCCTGGACGTCGGACCATTTCTGGATCATCGCACCCCAACCGATGAAGGAGCAGATGACGAGGACGGCGGCGACGGCCAAACCGGCGCTATCCATCTGACGGAAATACCAAATGGCGCCCTTTTCGGCCTCGGCTGCCAAGACGACGGGAAGAACAGTGAAAAGCATCGCCCATTAGGCAATCCAGCGGGAGCAGGGCTTCAACCTGAAAAGGTTTGGAGCACGCTTGAAATACGCCCCGCGCAAGGTCAGTCTATTCCCTGATGGCTCAACGCCCGTCCCAGTGCCAAGGCTGCACCCAGCCCTGCTCCACCTACTTCTCCCTCGTCTCGGGGGGGAAGGTGGAGTCGTTCGGCTGTTGCCAAGCCTGTCCGGTCGTGACCGCCCCAGTCGCCGGCGGCCTGCTCCCCTCCGTCGAACTGGGATATAAGCTCACCGTCCCCAGTCCCACCGGACGTGGCCGGTGCCCGTCTTGCGGCTTCCGCTGGCAGGACTTCGAGCGCACCCACCGCATCGGCTGTCCGACCTGCTACCAAGCCCACACGGAACAAGTCTTGGCGACCATTGCCCGCCTCCAGCCTGGCATGGCCCACCACGGCCGCCGCCCACAGGTTTCGACGGCGGACCGCCTCGCCAAACTCGCCGCCTGCCAAGCCTTGCTCGCGGAAGCGGTCAAAGAGGAAGACTTTGAGTCGGCCGCGGCCCTACGCGACCAGATTGCCGCGCTCGAAGCCGGTAAGGCCGCGACCTAAGCCTAACCTTACGCGTTGCCCGCTCGGCGGGAAGCATCAGTGTGACGCGACATGAAGCCCACGGTTTTGCTCACGAACGACGACGGGATTGGCACCGCCTTTCTCCATGCGCTGGTGGCTGCCTGCCAAGCCGAAGGCTTTCGGGTCATTGTCGCCGCCCCCTCGGGTGAGCGCAGCTGGATCGGGCGCGCCTTTAGCCGCCACCGTGAAGTCACCGTGGCGGCCTACCCGGGCTTGGGCGATGAGGCTTGGTCGATCGACGGCACCCCCTCCGACTGCGTGAACATCGCGCTGGGGCACCTGCTCAAGTCGAAGCCTGACGTGGTGCTATCGGGCCTGAACATCGGCTTTAACGCCACGATGCCGCTCTGCCTCAGTTCCGGGACCTTGGCGGGGGCCACCGAAGGCACGGCGTGGGGCATCCCGGCGGTGGCCTGCTCGCTCGACCTCGAACAAAGCATCTTCGAACGCGTCCACCGGACTTCCGCCGAATGCCCGGCCGAATTGCGGCCCCACCTCGAAGCCGCCTGCCGACATGCCGCGCGCTTCGCCAAGGCCTTGGTCGGGCAACCCCACCGAGGGCTCGAAGTCCACAGCCTCAACTACCCCGCAGGCGTGACGGAAGCGACCGCCATGGAGCGAGCAAGCCCGGCCTTGGTCCGCCATGGCTCACTCTTTCAACCCTCGGCGCTCGGCTACCGCTTCACATGGAACGACGGTGAAGCCATCGAGGCGGGCCAAAACAGCGACCTCGCCGTTTTGGAGCGAGGTCGGATCAGCCACACCTTATACGACTTCAGCCAAGTCGGCCGAAGCTAAGCGCCAGGCTCAGTGGCCGTGGTCATCGGCATGCCCTTCGCCTGCGAGGACGATCGGCAGGATGAGCACGAGGCCGGCGATCCCGCCGACCGACCAAGCCTTCGTGAGGCCGTGGTGGGTGAGGTAGGGCTCAAAAGCGATGAAGGTGGCGAGCGCCCAAGCGCCCGCATGGGCGATGAAGACCAGGAGGCCGTTCTTACCCGCTTCATTGGCGCGACGCTGCAGGGCGATGGAGAGGAAACCGGCGAAGAAGACGGCCGAAATGATCAGGAGGAAAACGGCGAAAGGGCTCCACAGGGCTTCGGCCTCGTGCTTGATCTTATCGTGCTCCTTGGCGGCGGCGGCCAGGCCGGCTTTGTTGGCTTCAGCCAGGGCGGCCTTCTCGTCGAAAACCTTACCCTTCGCGGCGGCCTTGGCCTTGGCGAAGGCCTGATCCTGGGCCTTTTGGGCGATGGCCTTCTCTTCGGCATGGATGGCCCCCTGCGGCAGGGAATGGGTCATATAACCGAAGCTCAGCCAAGAGAGGCCGGAGAAGACGACGGTCAGGAAGACAAGGTTCACCAGGAAGCCGACGCGGCTCAGGGGCTTGGTAAGGTCCAGCGAGAAGGTCATAGGAAGGAGGCGGCAACCTAGGGGAGCGGGCCAAGCGTGCAAATCCAAACTTGGAAAGCCGCCCCACTGCCTCCTGATTAGGCGGCAGCATGGCCTCAGACCTTCCCGAAACCGTCCTTTTTGACCTCGATGGAACCCTCGTCGACAACTTCGAGGCCATCCACCGGTGCTACGACGACGTCATGTCCATGATGGGACTGCCCGGCGTCACCCTGGAGCAAATCCGCCGGGCCGTGGGTGGCTCCGTCAACGTGACGGTGGTCAAGCTGGCCGGCGAAGCCAACGCCCCGACCGCCACCCGCCTCTTCCGCGAACACTTCCCTTCCGTGATGTACCATGGCCTGCGCGTCTATCCGGGTTGCGAAGAAATCCTCCAAGCCCTGCGGGCGCGCGGCGTCCGGACGGCCGTCTACACGAACAAGGACGAGGAGAATTCGAAGAAGATCATGGCCCACCTCGGACTGGCCCACCTCTTCGACGGCATCTTCGGGACGAACGTCCACCCTTGGCGCAAGCCGCAGAAGGAGTTCAGCCACTACGTCTTGAGCACGCTGAAGGCCGACCCACGTCGCACCGTGATGGTCGGCGACTCGCCGTTCGACATCGAGACCGCCCGGAACGGACAGCTCGCCGCGATCCACTGCGTGACGACCGGCAGCCACACCGCCGAGGAACTCGCGCCCTACCGCCCCGACACCGTCCACGCCGGTCTCGCCGAACTGCAGAGGGATATCTTCAGTCTGTAAGGGATTGCTTCGGCCGAGCACGGGCGGAATGATGCCGCCACGCATGTCACCTCCGCGCGAAGATCCCCGCGGGCCCGAAATCAAGCTTTCGGGCGTGGTGGAGCGCATCCTGTGGTTGGATGAGGAAACCCACTTCACGATCGCGGAACTGAGCCCGGAGGCCGGCGACAAGACGATCGTGCTGGGCAACATGACAGGCCTGCAATGCGGCGAAACGGTCGACCTCGTGGGCTTTTGGGAACGGCACCCCCAACATGGCCCGCAGTTGCGCGTCAAAAGCTTCACCTCCCGCCTGCCCTCTTCGGTCCACGGGATCCGCAAATACCTCGGCAGCGGCCTGATCAAAGGCATCGGCAAGACCTACGCCGACAAGATCGTCGCCAAGTTCGGAGTGCGCACGTTCGACATCATCTCCAATCAGTCCGCGCGCCTGCGCGAAGTCGACGGCATCGGCCCCGGCCGCGCGAAATCCATCAAGGCCGCGTGGGAAGACCAGAAGGCGCTCCGCGAGGTCATGGTCTTCCTGCAGACCTACGGCGTCACGAACGCCCTCTGCCTCCGCATCGTGAAGGCCTACGGCCAAGACGCGAAGAAAGTGCTCACCACCGAACCTTACCGCGTCTGCCGCGAGGTCGAAGGCGTCGGCTTCAAGACGGCGGACAAGATCGCCCGCAACCTCGGCCTGCCCACCGCGGGCCCGCAACGCGTCGACGCGGGGATCCTGCACAGCCTCGAGGAACTCGAGGGCGAAGGCCATAGCGCCTACCCCGAAGAAGGCTTGCTCGAGAAGTCGACCGAACTGCTCGAAGTCGACCGCGCCATCGTGCAGGACCGGATGAAGGTCCTGATGAAGGAAAACGCCGTCGGCGTGCTCGACACCAAGGGCGTCCGGTTGCTGCAGCTCCGTCCGCAAGAAAACGCCGAGCGTTCCATCGCCACGTCCATCCGTCGGCTCCGGGCGACGCCGAGCAGCCTGCCCGCCATCCACGCCGAGAAGGCGGTGGCCTGGGCCCAGGAACGCGCCGGCTTCGGTTTTTCGGAAGCGCAATCGGCGGCGGTCATGATGGCCCTGCGCAGCAAGGTCGGCGTGCTCACCGGCGGGCCGGGTACGGGCAAGACGACGATCCTGAAGGCGCTCTGCGACATCCTCGTCGCCAAGCGCGTCCGGGTGTTGCTCGGCGCCCCGACGGGCCGCGCCGCCAAACGCATGCAGGAGGCCACGCGCGTCCAAGCGTCGACCATCCACCGGCTGCTGAAGTTCGATCCCGCCGCCGGGGGCTTCACGGCCAACGCGGAGAACCCGCTCTCGGCCGACTTCGTCATCGTCGATGAGTCGAGCATGCTGGACACCAAGCTCGCCGCGGCGTTGCTTCGCGCCATCCCCGGCACGGCCCACCTCCTGCTCGTCGGTGACGTGAACCAGCTGCCGTCCGTCGGCGCCGGCAACGTCCTCGGCGACCTCATCGAATCGGGCGCCGCCGAAGTCACCCGCCTCGACACGGTCTTCCGCCAAGGCGCCCGTTCGGGCATCGTCACCGTCGCGCATGGCATCCTGCACGCGGACACCACCCCGCCGCCCCTCGTCGAGGACCCGACCAAACTCGATTTCACGCAGGACATCCACTTCGTCCGAGCCGACGACCCCGAAGCCTGCGTGCGCATGGTCACGCGCCTTTGCTGTGAGATCCTCCCGAAAGCCCTGCGTTTCGACCCGTTGCGCGACATCCAGGTGCTCGCGCCGATGCACAAGGGCACCGGCGGCATCCAAGCCTTCAACACCGCGCTCCAGGAGAAACTCCGCGGGGCCGGCGCTCGCCCAGGCCGCATCACGATCGGCGACAAGGTCATCCAGACCCGCAACAACTACGACAAACTGGTCTTCAACGGCGACTTCGGGGTGGTCCTCGACGTGCAGGCCGAGAGCGGCGACCTGCTCATCGACTTCGACGGAACCCGGGTCGAACTCGAACGCAGCGAACAGGGTGACCTGCATCTGGCCTACGCGGTGAGCATACATAAGTCGCAGGGCTCCGAATTCCCCGCCGTGGTCGTGCCCTTGCTCCGGCAGCACAGCATCATGCTGGCCCGGAACCTCGTGTACACCGCGGTGACGCGGGGCCGCAAACAGGTCATCCTCGTGGGCGACCCGACCGCCTACGCCATGGCCGTGCGCAACGCCTCGGATTCCCGACGCATCACGGGCCTGTTGCCGCGCCTCAAAGACGAGGCCTGATCAGACGCGGACGCGGAGCGTCCCGCGGGTGACGCCCAATTGGTTCAGGACCTTGAGGTCGTTCCAAAGCTCCGTGCCCGTGATCTGCCCGCTCAGGAGGGCTTGATAACGCTCCAAGGTGCGGGTGACGGTGGCGGCGTCTTCGTCGACGAATTCGATGCGGAAACGGCGCACGCCCAAAGCGAGCAGCTCGGTCGCGTATTCGGCCCCGGTCTGGGCGCGCGAGTTATACAGGGTGTTGCGGCAACCGGCATCGGCCTTGAGGATGTGCTCGGCGCCGACGCGGTCGCGCAACTTCACGCGGTGCTGCTCGCAGGGGCGGCCGCAGTCGCGGTAATCCTTCCCCTTCGAGAGGAAGGTGCAGAACACGCAGTGCTCCATATGGAACATCGGCATGTGCTGGTGCAGGGTGACCTCGAACCAGGCCGGCGGGGCCGACTTCAGCAGCGCGGTCAGCTGGGCGGAGTCCAGGTCGTACGAAGCGGTGACCCCTTCGAGGCCGTGATGCTTCACGAGCCATTCCGCCGCGAGGCCGTTGGCGACGTTCATCGAGAAATCCGCCCGCCGACGGTGCCCCGCGAACGCCCGCAGGTCGTCGTGGTTGCGCACGAGGTAACCATCGGCGGCGCAGGAGAGGACGATCTCGGTGATGCGGTCCTCGCCCTGCTTGTGGACGCGCGGCCCCATGGCCCAGAACTCGACCTTGCGGCCGGCTTCCTGCTCGTAGGCGCGCACGCGCGCGACGGCGGCGCGGAACTTCTTCGGATCCTCGAATTCGGCGTAGATCACCCGGGCGCCCCACGCCAAGGCGGGTTCGAGCTGCTCGGGCTCCCGGATGACCGTGATGATCTCGGGCTTCGGCAAAGTCGCCGGGACGACTTCAGCGGGCACCTGCCAAGCGGCGTCATCCTGGGGCAGCAAGGTCCATGCGGGCGGCTCCTGGCGGAGTTCGGTGAGACGCTCGGAGAGCTCGCGTCGGAGGCGGTTGAGTTCGCTGACCGGCACGATGAGCGCACCTTCGAGGTCCGCCTGCACTTCACCGACTTCGTACCCCGTATCGCCGAGACGGCCGAGCTGGTCGCGCAAGGTGGCTACGTCCAGCGGACGCTTCTCCGCTTGGGCGCAAGGCATGGCGGAATCGGCGGCGACGACATGCCCTTCGCCGTCGTTGAATTCGACGCGCAGCGGCTGGCCGAGTCGACCGATGACCTTGACCGAAATAGACCGGCGGTAATTGGGCCGCTCGCGGTCCCACGAATCATGGAGGCGCTTGTCGAGTTCCTGGTCCTTCGTCTTCCAGAGCAGCGCGCCGGGAGCGACCTGCGACCAGTCCACATCGGCGCGACCGAAGCGGACAAACGTCAGGCCACCGCGGGCCGGCTCGAGGCCGTGCACAAAGCCGCCCTGCTCGCGTTCGGCCGGCTTGCCTTGGTCGAAGACCACGCCGTCGCCGGGCTTCAGCGGGCCTTCCAGTCGCATCGTGACGCCGTTGCTGGCGACATCGATGACCGTGCCGAGCAAGGCGCCGCGCTTCTTGCCGAAGCGGGCGTGCACGAGGCGCTGGTTGTCGATACCCCGCAGCCAACCCGTATGGAGGCCGCGCGAGAAAGTCATCTGCATCGCGTAGTCCTCTTCGCGGCGGACCTGTTGGGCGGCCTGATCGGCGTTGCCCCCCTTTTGGAAGGCGTCCCAAGCGGCATCCACGGCCCGACGGTAGGCCTTGGTGATCGCGGCCACGTATTCCGGGGACTTCAGGCGGCCCTCGATCTTGAGCGACTTCACCCCGGCGCGGATCAGATCGGGCACCACCTCGATGCCCGCCAAGTCTTGCGGCGACAGCAAGTACGCCTTGTCGCCGAGGGGGCGGAGCACGCCGTCGACGACGAGTTCGTAAGGCAAGCGGCAGGCTTGGGCGCACTCCCCGCGGTTGGCGGAGCGACCCCCGAGCGATTCGCTGGTCAGGCACTGGCCCGAATACGCCACGCACAGAGCGCCGTGGACAAAGACCTCGAGGTCGAGGGGGGCGCCTTTCGCACCTTGCTCGACTTGCAGCTTCTCCATCTCAGGAATGGACACCTCGCGGCCCAGCACCGCGAGCGATGCGCCCAGCTCTTTGGCGTAATCGACCCCCGCGGCGCTGGTCACCGTCATCTGCGTCGAGGCATGGATCGGGAAGTCCGGGGAGATCCGGCGAATCAGGCGACAGATGCCCGCGTCCTGGACGATCGCGGCATCGACCCCCGAGGCGATGATCGTGCGCAGCACGCGGGTGGCCTCGGCGAGCTCCTCGGGGAAAATCAACGTGTTGAAAGTCACGTACCCCTTGACCCCACGACCATGCAGGTAGGCCATGAGGCTGGGCAGGTCGGCTTCCTCGAAATTGTGGGCCCGGACGCGGGCGTTGAAGCGGCCCACCCCGAAGAAGATGGCGTCCGCCCCGTTCTCGACCGCGGCCTTGGCGCAATCCCATTCCCCGGCAGGCGAGAGCACTTCGGGCTTACGGAGGACGGGCTGGAGGGAGACGGCGGGCACAGTCCAGAGTGAAACACCTAGGCCTTTATGGAAAGCGAGAAAGATTGCCCCCGATGGCCCCAAGAGGCAAAAAAGCTGAGGGACAACCAGTCGATCATCATCAAGCGGCATGTTTTTTGTTCACCTCATCGTCATCGCGTTCGCCTTGTACGGGCTCAACGAACGCCGCACGCGTGGCTCCGATGTCTTGCGCGGCGCGAACAGCCCTAGCGTCGGAGAATCCCTGCCTGTCACCAAGCCCGGCCTGCGGGAAAAGCTCGCGGCCATGGAGCAGCTCGAAGCGTCCCTGGCGAAGAATGCCCGCGATTTCCACTACACGGCCTGGCTCATGCTCATCCGCCTTCACTTCGGCCTCCCGTGGCTGACGGTTGCGACCCTGGGGCTCGCCGGCTGGCTCTTCTGCATCCTCAGTCATTTCCAGCAAGCCGGTCATGGCTGGGCGATCCTCGGATGCGCGCTCGCCCTCATTGCGCCAGCCATGTTGCTCGCGATCGAGCGACGCGTCGAACGGGAGGCTGAACCCAAGGGCCTGCGGAAACTCCTCGCCAAACTAGACCTCGCCGACGTACCAACGAAGCATTTCGCGCTCCTCCCCCTCGGGGCCATCGCCACCCAAGGCATCGAACTCCTGGCGAGGCCGGAAGCCGACCTAGCCAGCCCTCCGTTCTTGGCCGCAACCAGCTGCCTCCTTCTCCACACGGTCTCCCTCCAAGCCTCCGGCCTCTTCCCTTCCTACCCTTCGGGCACCGACCGCACCTACGAGGTCAACGAACGCCATTGCCCGCGCCTGTTTGCACTCGTCCAAGAGTCCTCGCGCATCACTGGCCTGCCCATGCCCCGTCGCGTGTACCTCGCCCAGACGTCCTCGATGGCGCACGTCGACACCTATCGTTCGCAGCGGGACCTGTTCAAGGGAGGCATCACCGAATTGCGTCTCGGCCTTCGGCATCTCCTGACGCTCGACCAAGATGAACTGCGGACGCTCGTGGTCCACGAACTGCGGCACCAAGCCCACCGCAGCGCGCTCCGCTCCGCGCTCATCACGACGATCAAGAAGCTGCGCCAGCGAGCCGAGACGGAGAACAAACCGCAGCTTCTCTCCGAAGCCGAGCAACTGGAACTACGCCTCTGTTGCCTCATCCGGGCTATCGAACGGGAATCCGACCGCGCTTCCGCGGGGATCGACGGTCCGGCGACCGCGCGGTGCCTCGCCCGGATCCATGCCTACGACTTGGCCTACGAGGATTTCTGGGAGAACCTCAACGGGTTCATCCTCCGTCACCCCACGCCGCCTGGAGGTCCCCGAAAAATCGAGCTCGAACGAGCCAATGAACCAGACTTCCCTGCCAAGCTCCGCTTCGCCTACCACGCGGCGCTGCTCCACCTGACATTGCCGGGTTCCACCCACCCAGAGCTCGCCGACCGCCTGAAGGCCATCGGACAACCTGCACCTGCGGAACCCGGTCAAGCCTACGGCCCCCCGGCACGCGAACTCCTAGACACCGGTGGCGAAGCCTTCCTCCAGCGCGTCGAACAGGAATGGGTCAGCCGCATCCGCGCCAATTGGCAACAACAGTGGGCCGACTATAACGCGCAGGCCAAGCTACTCGACACGACCGAGGCGGACTACGACCGGCTCACCCCTGAAGAACTACGCAACTTGGGCAACCAACTCTGGACGCTCCGTTCGCCCGCCGCCGCCCTGCCAGTTTTCGAACGCTTGCACGCGAGCAAGCCTAAGGACGAAGAGGCGGCCTATTGGACGCTCCTTAGCCGCCTGGAAGCCGGCATTGCGGGAGCGGAAGACGGCATGGTCACATTCGCCAGGGCTCATCCCAAGTTCCGTTACGGCATGACCCAAGTTGCCATCCGGAAAAAAATGCAAGGGAAGGACGCGGAAGCAGCCGGCCTTTGGATGGAGTACCTCCTGCTCATGGACGTGATCGCCAACGACAAGTTGGAACGCGAAACCCTCATGGATAACGACCCCATCCTCGAGCATGACCTCCCCCCCGAAGACCTGGCCAAGATCCAAGGCATCTGCATCGACTATGGCATCATCCGCTCGGCCTATGTCTGCCGCCGTCGGCTGCGCCACATCCCCAACCCACCCGAGCACATCATCATCGTCCAGTTCGGGGACCATCCGGATGGCCGCTACCGCAGCGATTTGCTGAAGCACCAAACCGCCGCAGCCAATGCCCTCAAGTCGGCATGGCAAGGCTCCACCGGGGCCCTCTGGGTCCTGCACGACGAGAAGATGCCCCAAATCGCCCAACGTGTCCGTAGCCTGCCGCGGGCGAAGCTCCACGGCTAAACGCTTCCAGGATTGCCCCCGAGCGGTCGGCCCTCTTTGCTGGACTCCATGGCCGACAAGCTCGAAGAAATCTTCCGGATGCAGGAAACGCTGAATAAGCGCATCGGCGTCGAAACCGCCGGCATGTCCGAGGAAGAGAAGATTAAATGGACCCTCAACTACCTCCGCGCGATGCAGCAGGAGATGGCCGAGCTGACCGATTCCGTGCCCTGGAAGTGGTGGGCCAAGTACCAGAAGTTCGACGAGCAGAACGCCCGCGTCGAGGTCATCGACCTCTTCCACTTCCTCATCTCGATCGCCCAGGTCCTCGGCATGTCCGCCGAAGACGTCTACCAGGCCTACCTCAAGAAGAACGCCGTGAACCACCAGCGTCAGGACACCGGCTACGTCCAGAAGGACGAAAACGATTCCCGCCACATCTAAGCTTACCCCGCCCCCATGTCGACCCGCACCCCCGCCCGCCGAGGCTTCACGCTCATCGAGCTCCTGCTCGTGATCGCGATCATCGCCATCCTCGCCTCCCTCACCTTCTCCCTCTTCAAGGCCGCCAAGAACGGCAACAACAAGGCCACCGCCAAGGGTGAAATCACCGCCCTCTCCACGGCCTGTGAAATGTACAAGAAGATGTACGGCGACTACCCTTGCCGCAACACGGGCGGCCTCGCCGGCGGCGATGATCCCGGCTTCCGCAAGGACCTCTTCGACCAGCTGGTGGGCCGTAAACGCCTCGTCAGCACCGCCCTCAGCGGCGGCGGCAGCACCGTCGCGCTCCGGAACTTCAATGACGCCACCCTTCCGGGCGGCTCCAATCGCAAGATGAAGCCCTTCCTCAGCGTCGGCGCGGTGAACTCCAACGACGACAAGTCCCTCGGTCTCAATGACTGGACCGGCGGGGCCGCGGCGGCCTATGAGTTCCGCGATCCGTGGGGCAACCCGTACGACTACCGTTACCGCATCCTCCCCAGTTCCTCGACGGCGATCCAGAATCCGACGACCGGCATCTTCGCCGACCCCTTCAAGTTCTGGCTCTCCCCTGGCTTCCTGATCGTCAGCTGCGGAGCGAACTACATCGAACCCACCAATCCCGACGACGCCCCCAGCTTTGGCGACTACTGGGATGACTCGGGTGCGAACCCGATGTCGAAGACCGGGATCGTACCGGCGAATTACGGCGACGAGTCCAACGAAGCGGGCCCGTTCCGCTCGGACAACATCACCAGCTGGACGAACTAAGCCGTCGGACCGTCCGGCTGCGGACGGAGCCAATGGACCAAGCCTACGCACACCAGCCACGCCAATGCGGCCGTGGCCAAGGTGTGCGAGAGGAAGTGTTCGCCACGCGCGATCTGGTAGAGCCCCATCCAGAACCCTAGACCGAGGCCGAGCCAGAGGCCCCACACCCGATGGGCGCGCGGCCAGCACCAGTAGAGACCGAGCAAGGCAAAGCCCCCGCTCGCGTGCCCGGCAGGAAAGGCGTTGCTCGGGTATCCGTTCGGCTTCGCTTCAAAAAGCAGGAGGTGCTCCCAAGTTCCGCCGTACAGCTTCAGCGCCAGCGGCGTCGCCATCTGACTGAACGCCCGGAGCTGCGTCGCCACGATCGAAACCGTCGCGAGGCAAAGCAAGGTGAACCAAAAGAGCCGGGAAACGCGGCCGGTGAAGGTCGCCCGCAGCGCGCGCACCAAGGTCGCCACCGCAAAGAGGATGATCAGGGCCTTCGGGCCGTCGTAAGCCAACCAATTCCCCCACCGGCTGTCATGCGGGATCAGCCAAGCCTTACCGTCCCAGAATAGCCCCTGGAACCATAGATCAACCGACTCACCGCCGAGGCCCGGCACGCCGAAGAAGACCACCACCCCCGCGACGGCGAGGCACGGCCAGAGGAGCGATGGGCGCTCAGCGCTTGGGATTGGCGAGTCCACCTTGGTTGAAGAGCTGGTCGGTCCCCTGATAGAATTCGATGGTCTGCTGGAGGGCATCGTCATCACCCGCCGCGGGCACGCGCGGGGCCAGAGCCCCCGTGGCGAGGTCGGCCTGATACTGGGTGGCGTTGCGGACCGGTTTCAGGACCGTCAATAAGCCGTCCCCGCGCAGCATCGCCACCTTCTGGTAGTTGCTGATGAAGGCCCGCGGCTGGTAGCCCGGCTGCAGGACATCCGTACCCACGAAGCGCGACGTGTAGGGCAGGTTGAGCAGACCGAGCACCGTCGGCGCCATATCGATCTGGCTCATCATCGGATCGAAGCGGCGGGCGTGGATATGGCCGGGGGACCAGATGAACAGCGGGATCTCGTATTTGCGGATCTCCAGTTCACGCTTGCCGGCGACCGAAGCGCAGTGGTCCGCGACGATCACGAAAACCGTGTCCTTGAACCAAGGCTTGGTGGCGGCGGCCTTGAGGAAGGCGCCGATGGCGTAATCCGTGTACGCCACCCCACCCTCGCGATTGACGAGCTTGGGGTCGATCTTGCCGGCCGGCCAGGTGTACGGACGATGGTTGGAGGTCGTCATCACGAAGTGATGGAACGGCTTGCCGGCGGCGTGCGCCTTGTCGGCTTCCTCCAGGGACCAGGCGAACGAATCCTCGTCGCAAGCCCCCCAGGCGTTGGCGAAAGTGGGCTTCTTGCCGGCTTCCACCTGCCGCGGCAGATCGACGAGACGATAGCCGTTCGCCCCGAAGAAGTAATTCATGTTATCGAAGAACCCGTCGCCCCCATAGATGAAGGCGGTATCGTAGCCGGCCTGCTTCAGCACCGAACCCAGCGTGCAAAGGTCCTCGCACCCCTTGCGACGCAGCACGGACTGTCCCGGGATGGGGGGGATGGAGAGAGAGAGGGCCTCCATGCCGCGCACCGTGCGCGTGCCACCCGCATAGCAATGGCGGAACCAGAGCGAATCCGTGGCGATGGCATCGAGGTTGGGCGTCAAGTTCTTCGCCGCGTAAGCCGGGTCGCCGTAGCAGCCGAGGAACTCGGCGCTCAGGCTCTCGATGGTGATTTGGATGACGTTCAAACGACGGGCGGGGCCCGCCGGCTTGATTTCGCGCGTGATGCCCTCGGGCTTATCCGCCTGCAGGCGCTTGGAAAGGCCGGCAACCGGGTCGGACTTGGCCGAAGGATAGAAGCGCTTCCATTCCAGCTGGTTCGCCCAGAACGCCGCCAAGAAGGCGTACTCGCCGTTCTTGGCGAGCTCGGTGTCGTAGCTGTTGGCGAAGTTCGGCTGGGGGTCGCCCATGTGGCGGAAACCCGCGACCAGGCGTTCGCCCACGCCGGTATGGACATTGGAAGCCGCCTTGAGGTCATGACGGCCGACGGCGTAAGCATAGACCAAGACCAGCAGCATGGGCGTGCCCATCCAAGCCAACGTCCGCCAGCGGGGCGTGCCATCCTCGACGGCCCCTTCGGCCCACAACTGCGTGCAGCCCAAGCGAGACCAGATGAAATAGAAACCCGCGGCGACCAGGAGCACCGCCGTCACGATGAGCGGGAGGTTATAGGACTCCTTGATGTTCTTCACCACCTCGGTCGTGTAGATCAGGTAATCGACGGCGATGAAGTTGAAGCGCACGCCGAACTCCTCCCAGAACAGGATCTCGGAAACCTTCCAGAACGTGAACAAAAAGGCGCCGAAGCCCCAAGCGGGCAGAAGTACCCACCGGCGCCAGAACGCTCCACCGATGAGGCTCAA
>Ga0222712_10000172_pt1 | contig 93123 bp, 157 predicted proteins | sample C33_657DmetaG_FD_165043 | JGI IMG/M metagenome (GOLD analysis project Ga0222712, IMG submission 165043) | Estuarine water microbial communities from San Francisco Bay, California, United States - C33_657D | ecosystem: Environmental > Aquatic > Marine > Unclassified | place: USA: California... | reverse complement strand
ACTTCATATATTGGATTATCTTCATCCATAGAAGCAACCAACTCCATAGTATAAAAGACATTCTTCACATCTTTAACTGTTTTGATTGCATCTACATTAAGTTTATGATTTAGTCTTTCAGTCATTTTCGTGCCTCCCAAAGTTTTCCTTCCATCCCACATTTGTAATACTTTCTTACACTATCACAATACCTACCATTAGATTTTCCAGTCACAATATTTTCAGTCACAAGAGGATGAAGGCATATGTCAAATGTGTCTCCGTATCCAGTAAGACGAGCAAACCAATCTTTCTTGTAGTGCTTACAATCCTTACAGAGTTTGATGTTAGTCATCGGAAACTCTCTAATACATCTTTGATAAACTTGATTGAATTATAATACTCTTCACCATCCTGTCCACCCATTACAATGGCAGCAAGTTCTTCTAGTGCAAGTTTAACCTTTTCATCAGTGGTGAGTTCAGCAATAGTTTTATTTGCTAATTCTCTTCGTACTGCTTCTTCAAGCATTTCTTCGTGTGTCATCGGTTACTCTTATTATAAGGGTTGAATGGTGGTTTTGTCAAATAGTCTGGTTTAGGACATTTTTGATGAAATATTCCGTCAACATAACAAGCGTAACCTTCCTGATAATATGATATTGGCGGAGGTGTCGGTGGTTCACATATGAACCAATGATTCAAACACGCTTGTAAGATCGTAATGACTGCTTGCATTATCCTACTACACGGAAACAAACAACAGCATTACCTTTACTTGCGGGTGCAATACGGGTGAATGCTCCGTAACTTAAATCAATGTCCGCATGTGAATAAGGTCCACGATCATTGACACGGACAATAACTTGTTTTAAATTATCCTGATTGGTCACCCGTAGTTTTGTACCCATAGGTAAATAAGGATGAGCTGCAGTCCTACTATAAGCATTAAACCGCTCACCATTTGCCGTAGTTTGTCCATGAAATCCGTCTCCGACTCCGTAATATGTAGCAATGCCACACATCAATGCTGCAATCAACATAGTGTCAATCCCAAGAAACATTCTGCACAAGGAACCCAGGCATCACATAAGTCCATGCACCAAGGTCTTGATTACCACCAACTTTATATTCCCATTTGTATTCAAATTTGTTGTGACTGTCCCAGGTCATATAACCTTTCTCTTTATCGAAACGTCGTTTGATAGTCAGAGAATGTTTGTTAGAAAAAATGTTACGAGTGCGGAGTGCTCCACCTTTTTCACGGGTTTCGACCACCACACAAATGTCAGGGTAGGTCTGAATCCCCGCCTCCAGGGCACAAGGGGTCTCGTAGCGGAAAGGGCGATAAACTTGCTCTGGAGTTGCGTGAGCAGGGGCAGAGACCAGAACAGCAGCAAGTGCAAGCAGTTTTTTCATTATTTTAGATGTTTGATCAGTTCAGAGAAATTTGCTTTACCGTGTAATAATATACCACCAATGATACATAAGTCAAGTAGCACAAGTATCACTAAAAATAATACCACATATAGTTTATCCTTATTTGACTTTTCCACAGACTTCAAAGCATACTGAGTTATATTTACCTTTCACACCACGCAATTCTATTTTAGTGTGCTGTGAGTGAATATGAACGTGTTCAACATAATACCTATCACCTACAAATAATATATCATTAGGGTTGTCATTATTTCCCCAAGCAATTTGTTCAGTTGAACATCCAAGAAACTTAACCGTATCTCCTGCTCTAATCTGTTCCATAGTTTTAACTGAAGATTTTAGGTAAACCTACTATAATTAGAAAAGTTAGAAGTGCAACCACGTCCCAACATCTTTGTTTCAACATATATGGGAGTGCTAGAGCATTTGCTATAGCATAAATGATTGCACCGTGTTTAGTATCGTGATATAGTGTAATCCAATAAGCAACCACTACAAGTATTGACGAAATGACTCTAGCAGTTACTTCACGTTTCATTTTGCGTATCGGCAGTCTGGATGATATTTAGGAAGTTCAGCACACGCTTTGTCATATGCTTTAAACATTTCTGCATCACGTTTGATGAGCATACCATTCCACATCAGAATAGCAATGAAAGCAAGGAAAATGTAGGTAGTGTTACTAGATTTCATAATCAGCAAGCAAGGGCACCAGAGGGGATTTCAACAACTTCAGGGAGTTTGCTATCATCAAATTCGTGCATATTGTAGCACACCCACTCACCATTACGGAAGATGTAAGCATACTCTTCACTCTTAAGAGGATCCAGATACTCAGCGAGGTCAGCATCGAGACGAGGAGGACAATCAGTGCCATAGTATTCTGCTTGCTTATTATCATTCCAGCAAACACTCATATCACCACCATCAATCAATTCGGCAGCTTTAGCACGAGTGTTGTAATGAGTGCTGAGAATACGACCCAACCACTCGGGATAACCATCCCAGTGGTGATACACAGAGAGCACAGAACCGTTCTTGAGTTCGATGCCGATACGAGAGCGAGTTGCCATCAGGGTGTCCTGTTGATTACTCTGTAATTATAAGGGTGCTGGAGGGGCACAGGGAGGGGTGCTGTGCCACTTTCCAAACTGTCACTCAAAGTTCTCTGTTCTGCTTGATTTGATATTAAGCAGAGGGACACTAGAACTAGGTGCTACTTCGTGAATTTCTATAAGAATCTGAGTCTCATCATTCCAATGTCGAATTACCCCAGCACAAATGAAAGCATTGGTGATAAGATAAGTTGTGAAAATAAAAGTACGAATACCAGCAACCATATCAGATTCTTTATCACATTTAGATGCCTTTTCTCCTAGTGCTTTTGCCCACCACCTCCACGCAGTTTTTGGTTTCATTTTACTTTGATGATAACGTTGTTTGCACCATTCAACCTAACGTGCTTTTCCCAGATTTCAGCATCTTCAAGTTTAAAGAATACTGCCTCCTGACGAGCATAACCTTTTTGTTTGGGACGATCATACTCAACAATGTATTTCATAGTTAAACCTCGCTTTTGTAGATGAGCACATCAAGCATACGATTTAAACGATTAATTTCGTTCTGCTGTTCACTAATCTTAGCACGGAGATATTCAATTTGAGAAGTGTATTGCCTTTTAAGTTCTGCTATGAGATTGTTAGTATGTTCAACGTGGTTCGTCATACTTACCTGCCTTGTTGTTTTCAAAAATAGTGATGAGTAAATGTGTTACGCAGTATCCAAATGAGAATGCTGCCATAAAAGTTGTAATCATAGTTAATAACCTCGGGGAAATTTGTGGTCACAATCAGGGCACAACCAATAACTGATTCTGTCCTCACCCAGTAATTCTACACCAACCACACGGGAGTAAAAGTATGGTGGGGAGTAGTTTTCTCGATATTGTTCTGGGATAACAGAATCAACCCAGTTGCTGTTGCAATTAGGACAAGACTCAAGTGTAGTAATGTCTTCATACTTCATACTTTGCCTCAACTTCTTTCACACGTTGCATAAAACTATCTTCTCCGTGATCACCAGAGTACAAATAGTCAATGTGCCGCATGATTTCTGCCATTTTCCGCATTTGTGGAAGTTGTTTGCGGAGATATTCAATTACTTCAGGTTCAAATGCAGGATAATACTCTTCACCATAGTATCCACTGTCTTCACGCTTCTTACCGTTGCGGAGAATTTCATCCTCCAGTTCATCAACAAACTGATAAACTTTGTAGTAATCGTAACCACAGTTACCAAAGTGACCACCAGACATCAGAAATCCTCCTCATCAAAGGTAAAGTATTCGTAAATTTCACTCATTACTGAATCTTCAATACGTTCCATAATAGAACTTTCAGAAGGATTTTCAACGTGTTTGTGGGCAAGATGCCAACCACGTTTCACACCTGCTTCAATTGCCATTTCAAGAATAACACGGGTTTTAGGTTTCATTTGAATTGCTCCAGTACATCAATAACATGTTGGATACAATCTTGAGGAATATGAATGGTTTGGCATCCTGGTCCATTACCATCCTCAATACTCACAGTTCCAAGTTCATCGGCAGTGAAATCAAAACTCCAACCATCTTCTTCATGTTCAATTTGAATGTGCTTGGTGATAGTGTATTTCATAGAACCTCCCAATCACATTCCCAATGACAGTCACTACTTACATTTACCCAAAAAAAGTATTTTTGATTCTCTGATGCGAGAAACATCATACCATCACCTTTGTCCTGCTCTACAATGCAGATAGGATTATTACCCATCATATTAGCAAGGCGATTCTTTGCCTTGCTTGATTTAGGTTTGACAGTTACACGTCTCATGATTTTGAAGACTTAGCAGATGATAAAAGCATTTGCACCAAAAATACTATAGCAGCACACTGCCAAATTGTCAATTTAATTGCGAACCATGACAGAATCATCATTAGCAACCATGCTTGAAGTAAAAGTGCTAGTCCTGCAAAAGTAAGAATACCAATTGTAGCACCAATAATCCAACCTACAGACTTGCCCTCAAAATCGTACTTCATTACCACCAGTGTCGTTGTTCGTTAAGAGCATCATAGCACATTTCATAGTGCCACGCAATGTTATAGTCACCCTGCTTGAGACATTCTGTGACAAGTTCACGAATGTCCTCAAGCGTAGTGTTTTCGTTGAATTCTACTTGATAGATGTTAGTCATAATCATTTCAGATAAAGGTAACCACCAGACCAGTCACAGTTAGCAAGAATATCTTCACGTTGTTCAATAATACGAAGATCATAACGAACACCTTTAGCAGGTGTTTTCCACGATGCAGACTTGTAGACTTCACCAGTCTTCTTGTCTACGAAGCAGTGAACAGAACGGGAACCACCACCATCAACAAACACAATCTTATGGTATTTGTTGCCAGACACAATCAGATAGTCAATCGGGAGATGACCATCCTTCAGTTCATCAATCTTTTGTTGATGATGCTGTGACTGAACAGAATCAGTGGTGCCGTAGGTATAGTTCAGATTCTCAATGGCACGTTGATGCCCTTTGATAGCAGTCTGACGATAATTGTCACGGAGAGCATCAGTGAGCATCCAGCACCACTTAATAACATTGAGTTGCAGAGTGTTGCGGGCAGTCTGTTCAGCAACGTACTGATCAAAGGTGGTAGACATTGGGGTGTCCGTCGATTACCTTGTAATTATAGGGGCAGGCGAGCACGGGAAGGACTGCTCTGTGCCACTTTCTTAACTGGCACATTCAGTTCCTCCATAATGATTTGTTTAGGCAGAAAGTTCCAGCAGTAGTAACTAGAACTGAAGGTAATCTTATCATTTGGTCTACCATCAGGACTATGAAACTTCATCCGCTTATCAAACATCAGCAGTTGCAAATCCTTATCCTTGAACAATTGTTTTGGAGCACTATCATTCAACCAAGTGTTAGTCATAATGAGAGCAAATGGTTTCTCAAATGATAGTGCTCGCTCAAAGAACTTACGCTTATTTGTGAATGGTGGATTGGACACGATTACATCCCACTCAAAGTCAGGAACGTATGTAAGAAAGTCTTGTCCACTTGAAATATGTGTGGAGATGACTAGATTTTGTGCTCCAATCTGCTTGACAAACTCACTCTCTTTAGTGTCAAATGGACACCAAACCTTTGCATCTTTGGGGATGTATTTGAGAATAGGAGTTACACCGTATGCAGGAGTGTAACATTCATCGTTGTTACCCTCAGAATACATCAGTTTTCCGCTGTCAAGTGTCATATAATGCGTGTGCCGAATCGATAGATTTCTTTCTTAGTCAGGTTAGCAGAGAGACGAGGATCTTTGTGCTTACCTTTAATTTTACGTTCCCAATCCTTTTTGAGTTTAGGAATGAGCAGCATCAGAATATCATTGCTTGTGAGTTTCCACACTTCTGCTACCTTACCACCATCGTAACGAGCAATATAATGATTGGAATACTTGCCGAGTTTTTCCTCAACCAGATAACGTTCTTGTTCTTCCCAGGTATCCTGAACACTGATACCATTATAGGTGCCGTTAATGTTTTCAGCAATAGTAGATTTATACTCACACTCACCATCATCATCAATAGCATCAGCACCTGAATAGGTTTTTGCTACTTTATGACCCAATTTACAAGCAAGATGAATCTCACGTGAGCGAGCATAGCTATGCGGATCACCCCATTCTTGCTTTGCACAGAGAGCATACATATCCTCAAACATTTGTTCAAACTGTTGTTCTGGGGTCATTTCAGAAATTGATTTATACAGTAATGATACGACAAAAAAAGGGGGATGTCAACCCCCGTGTGTCAGTTTAAAAATCGTCCGTTACATCCTCTTCATCTGTGCCCATACCAAATGCTATCAGGTATCCTGTAACGGTGCCAACACCAAATGATACCAGCAAAAATACAAGAGTGGTCAGAACAATTGTCATTTTAAGAAATAGGTGCGTGTTCGATAAGTTCAGGTGAAACAGTTTTTTTGATAAAATCAAGCATTGTCATAAACTGACCAACATTATTATCTTCGATTACTTCATATCTCCCATCAGACCCGTAGAGTTTAATTCTACGACCCATATAGTCAATCACAATCCTGTGCAGGTATTCATTGTCAAAATTCATTGTGTTCTTTTAGATACGACGGGTACAAGTTTATCCCATTGATTGGGATAAAATAGAATACAGCAAGCATTTACACGATGCTCACCTTCTTTTATGCAAACTGTTACATATTCATCACAGATAAACCTAATGTAACCATAAGTTTTTTTTCCTAGATTGTCCTCATAATAAACTTCAAGATTTTCTGCAAATGGGCAGGACATCTCTTCAATCTTCGTAGATTCTGCATTCAAGTGCATCAGGGTGCTCATCACAATAGATTTCAAAGTTAGTCTTGGGGTGATCTTCTTTGACCTTAGCAATTCCAGGTTTATTAAGATCTTCTTCTCTTAATTCTTCCATTTGTTTATTCTGATACATTGTATTTATTATTCATTGAGAGAACCACCCCTCCAATTTTTAGGAGGAGGTGGGTCACACTTGCCCTCTAATGAACGTACCATTAATTCAGTAAACTTTTCCATTTTTTCTGCGGAAACAGACTGAGGATAATAAGTAATTGCTTCTTTAAGTGCAACAAGTTCATCCCATTCTTCTTTGGTGAGAACTTCTGTCCCAGATTTGGAGAGTGTCATGTGCTTTTTGCGGTGTAACCCAATGTTAGCATTTCAATACAACATTATCTAGTAACTTAATAATCTCTTCGGGATCACGTTACACTACTTAATAAAGTCATCTAAAGCATCAAGGTCATCTTTCAGTTCTTGTTCTTTTTTCTGGTCGTTATAATAAGTCCAGAGAGCATTATGAACATCCATAAGATGATCCACCCAGAAACCTCCAGGATAAATTCCAAGTGCAGATTGCAGACCACGATGAGAGGTTCCTTCACGTTCTGCCTTACACATAAGGTAAGTGATTGCTTCTACCATCTCAATTTTTTCTTCTTCAGAAAGCATAAAATACTTTCCTACTGCACGTTCTCGTGCTTCTTTATTTGCTTGTTGTAATTGTTTGCAGGCATCAGAATCCCACCATTCCTGCATTGATTTTATAAAATCTTTGGCATTACCTGATTCTTCAGTCATTTGATTTCCTCAAACGATAGTTTGTAAAGTTTACCAGACATTCCACGATAAAACAACTGCCTGGTGGGTCTGTCCCATCCCATATTACGTTTGGGAATAGTTTCCACAAACTGACCGAGCGTAGAATTTTCTACTTCATTCTCCCTTCTATAAAAGAATACTGTAAACGGAGAATTACCTGGGTCAGCATCAGTTTCCATAAATGTTGCACCTTGAATATCAAGATTCAACAACACCATTCCATCGAATTCTGAAGGTGTCACAGTTTTTTCCACTTGTCAACTTCATCATCCATCTTATCGATGATTTTGTCAATCTGAATCAAACGATCAATATCATTGATCATACCAGCAATAGCAGTATTCACAAATGGTTTTTCATTGCGAGCAGCATATGCTAGTGCATTACGCAGGGAAGATTCTGCATCCTTCAGAGAGTCTTCGACTTGAGTAGAGAGTGCCATAATTAATTTTCAACTTTTTTAATAGAGAACGTACCATCATTGTTATTAATCCATTCAAGAGTGTCGTTTTCACCCCAACCAACCTTTTCAATCAATTCATCGGGAAATGTAATATACCACTCACCACTAGGACCATCAACCTCAATAGGTGAAATCCAAGTTTTTCTTTCGGCAGCATTGCACATTGCCTCAAGTTCTTCGTCGGTGTACTTTAATGCTTCCATATCAGAATGACCCCAGGGTGGCATAAGGTCACCAGGGAAATTACTATTGCGGTCTTGAGTTAGCAAATCATTTGCCAGACCTTTTTCTTTATCGAAATTGTCAGCAATGTCTGCTACATTGAGAGTAGTTTTCCAGGCATCTTTAAATCTTACATCAAAGTCCTGCAGAAAATATCCAAGAAACTCATATGCTGCACTTGCAAGAGATTCTGCTTTATCATAATCTTGTTTAGAAATCAATTCTGCTACTGTATCACAGATGTCACGAGCATAACAGATTTTAGCGGTTACAGATTCAAGTTCATTCATCACATCCCAAACTTTGGTGCGATATGTTGGATCAAGGGGTTTCAGTTTCATTTCCAATTTCGTCAAGCAACTGCTGAGCGTTCTTCATAATTATATCCTTAACCTCATCCTCTGTCAAGTCCCCCAACCAATTCCAGGTTGGGTCTTGTGGGTCCCATTCTAATGAGATTTGACCAGTCTCATCATCATAATTTACTTTGAGACCATCATCTTCTGTGGTTTCTTTAGTCATCAGTTTCCTCCCAGGTTTGTCTTTCCTTTTTACGAAGTTTTTTAAGTTCTTTCATCATATCTTTGATTTCTTGATATGCTGTTTCAGGACTCATCTTATTACTAATTTCAAGACCAACAATATATTGCACTTTGTCACCAAATCGTGCAAGTGCTCTCTCAAATTCAGTTAGAGTTTCATACATCGAGAAAATGTCCTGTTTTTTCTGCAAGAATATCTATACGAGCGTCTAGAGAATTCTCCAAACGATAAAGTTCATTAGTCAATGAGATATTCTCATCCTTAAGGATTTTAATTTCCTCATATAGTTCTTCTAAGATAGAAGTAAGTTTATAATAATTTACTGTACCCATTTCATAAGGACCATCATCCTGCGAAATCTCAGAAAAAATTTGTTTCCAGTTGTTACTTTGCATACTTTTTAAAATACTCATTGTATCTCATAAATCGTGTGAGTGACGGTGTGACACCTAAACTCCAGCAGCATTCTTGATAGGATAACCATTCATACCAAGGAGTTGTAGGGTCAAGAACGTGATAAATCATATCCAATCTGGTTTTTTGTCTGGCATACGAATATAATTAGATGCAACCCAAGGTTTGGATGCGATATAACGTTTGTAAGCAGTAAAAGTGTCAATGCTTGTGTCAAATTTAAATTCATCTGGCATCGCTCTCACGAAGTCTTTTGCTTCATTCCATTTGTGTGCAGGACCAACACCAACATTATCTTGATAAATTGATGCTGCCCTGAGCATTGTAAAACTACACGAGTGTTGCTTCTGATAACGTATGGTATATTCCATACACAAAGCAAATCCGTGTGCAATTAACCAGGCAAGATTACCGTGTGTTTCTGCTGCCCATTTAGTGCAAGGATGATTACGAAATGCACCTTTCTCAGTCTTATAAGGTTCACCATTTTCCTTAGGGATTTCTCCCCAATCGTGATACCATTTGCTGTAGATGATAGAAATCATCTGACAGCATTCTAATGGCATCTTAACGATATGTTTATCAGGCAGTACGAACGCAGATTTACCTGGGTGTGGATCAGTAACGAAGACGTTCATTTACAATCTCATAGTACCTTTTGAGGGCGTCAACAACCTCTGGTGTTTCTTCCCATTCCCAAATTGTACCATCTTTTTGAGTGTATGTGCGGGTCATAGTTTTCCTCCTACAGTTCCTTCATATGTTGTTGTGATTGGTTCAGTCCAGCCTTCTTGGCATCCTTTAAGGTAAAATCTGGTTGCAGTAATACAAGTTTCTTGTGTGAGTGATGTGATAAGTGGTTTCCCATCTTTATCAAAAGAGTGCCAGATTTTATAAGGAGTTTGCTGAACATAGAAAGCATCATCAATTAGTTCGTGGTTCAGTTGCTGAGATTGTGAGTTTTCTTCGGTCAAGTTTGTACCTCTCGATGTGCTTTTCCATATGTGCCTCGCACTGGAAATAGCAGTGCTTCAGGACTTTATTATCTTCTTTATATTCCAGATGAAACGGGAACATTTGATGAAATGCCCCGCAGGGAAGTGCGGGGTCAATTTTAGTTTTTACAACTTCGGTTTTCTTAGGTCTGCCACGCTTCTTAGGTGCTGTGGTTACAGTACCATCAGCAGCGAGAGTTTGACCTTTGCGATTACGAATTGTCATCAGAAGTTTCTTCGGCGGATTCTAGTTGAGGTTGTTCGACAGGAGCATCTACATCAATTACAAAATACTTCTTCAGTTGTTGATACTGAGGAGTATTTTCATAGAGACGAAGACCGAGACCACTGAAGATTGCTTTTACATCCTCCAGGTTCTCAATAGTATTCACATCCAGTTCGTATGAACGGGGAAGTGGTTGAGGTTGACCATAATTCTGAGGCATATTTTCCATTAGATTTCTCCATTTAAAGTAATTTTTGCATCTTGATAACCAAGGTCCCAGGCAGTTCTTAAATACTGCTTGAGACAGTCTCTAATCATCATCACACCAGCAGTTTGTTCATCTGATTCATAATCTTGTAGTCGTTCAAGCATATCAGTATAATGTTCTGAGATGCTTTCATACCACAAACTGAAAGAGTCGTAATCGTTCATTTTTTCACTAATTGCTGATACATCATACGATATTTTCTAGACAAAATGCCTAGAATTTTAGCATCTTCTTGCAAATCATTCTTTGACATAATATCAATTGCCTCATCAATATGAGACATTAATTTCATTAGTTTGAGGTGGCACATTAGTCAGATGCTCTCCACTGTCCAATTTTAGTTCTTTTGGTTTGGAACTCCTCTACGTGTTCAAGAATACGGTGAGCAGTTTCTTTTGCAGTTTCTTGTGTTTCTTTATGATCCCAGTCAGAAACTTCTGTCCAGAGATAATACATTTCGTCGATGATAACATCAATCAGTTTGTCGTAATCGGTCATCTGGTTGTTGTGACTATTGGTATCTTAATCGGTTTTTTCCTTTCTGTCAAGTTCTTGTGCCAGTTCTTCAGCTGCCACATCAGCCCAGTCTTTTTTCTTTCCTTTGATGGTTCTTTTAAGGTTCCAAGTGTCCCACATCAAACGGGGTTTAAATTTTAAGATAAAAATGAATCTGTTAAATTGTACTCCTAACATCTTCCATAAGAGTACAATATACTGTGCAACATTTGAATCGACTGTAATCATATATGCAATTATTGCAAATACTAATAACAATCCATAGTAGTAGTTCATTAGTCCCAGAAGTAATCAAGGGTTTTTAAGCAGGTCAGAAATAAATGTGCATCAGTGACCCGACAACCATTGATTCCTTTGCTTAAATTATATATGGTGCTGCAAATTCCCTCTGTAGCAGGGCATTCCATAAAGTATCCCCAGAATCTGAATACATCAAACTTCTCGATGTGTATTAGGATAGGATTGAAAACTGTTTCATATCCAGTTGTATAAACATCTTCGCTCTTGATACCATATGTGTTCACAATATCAATGGGGATACCTCCCTTGTATTCTTCATTATCATCTGACGAATCATCATCGTCATCTTCAAATAAAAATTTTCCTGTGGTGGTATTGATTGCCCTTAAGTTATGAATATACTTGCTGTGTAAGTCAGGATCAGTATAGATTCGTGTTTTTTTGTGCTCAAGGGTCTCATCAAGGCACATACCCCTAAAATCGGACCCGATTGCACGAAATACCAAGTTATAACGGAACCAACGATAATCGTATGCTGAATCTACCTCATCGCCAGGATGTTCCGACCTTCCAGGTCTATAACTGATATGAAGGATTTCAAATTCTTTTTCGGTGGACATATGATATACCAATAATGGGCATAATTACTAAAAGAGAACCCATTAGTGCTACAAGCACGGGGTTCTCCATAATTGAAACGATAAATTTAATCATTTGAGTGGAATAAAGTTTTCTTCAAAATCTTCCTGTTCTAGTTCCTCTACAATAGCGTGAGGTTTTTCTTCGGGAGGAGCAACTTTAAATCCACGACCAGAATTTTTTCTTTTCAGTTTTTTAGCAGCAAGGTCGATTGCATCCCAGTTGGGCGGAGGAGTTTGTGGATTAGCAAGTGCATAATCGTAATCAACTGCCTCCATATTCCAACCAGTTTCTACAATTTTCTCTGCATCATCTTTACTATCGAATAACTTAGCGTCATTAATGCTTTCGGACCAGCACTTTCCAGGTTTGGTGTCACCAGTCCAATAAGCACTATAACCAACAACTCTCACAATGTACGACATAATTACTCAGCAGCAGGTTCTTCAGCAGGTGCTTCTTCAGCAGGTGCTTCAGGAGCAGGAACTTTAGCAGCGTCAACTACTTCAAGTTCATAATAGGTAGGAATTTCTTCACCTAATGCTGCTTCCGCTTCTGCTTTCCTAGCATAAACTTTTGCTTCTTCAATGTTATCGGTCCATGCTGAATCATCAGCAGCAGCCCAGAAAGCATACTTTTCCTTCAGTTTGACAACATAAGATGCCATTAGTTCTCTCCTTTAAAGATATTTCTTTTATTTATTGTTCTTCTAATATCTCTGAAAGTGCGGTTTTCTTGACCTTTTTGTTCAGAGATTTTTTGTGACGTTTCAGGATGTATTCTTTGGCATCCTGAATGGTATCACAAACAGTAAGTTGCTGCCCGTTATGAATAATCATAAACTTATCCCCAAATGGAATAGCAGCATAAGTTTCATCTTTGGTTACGAATGAATTTTCTTCAGTCATAGAACTTTCATCGTCATAATGTTTACATCTTTACCAAAATCATACTCAAGAAACCACTCTTTGAATTCTTCGCAAAGTGCCTGAGCATTTTCCTCTTCACCTGCATCCAGAAATGCACCGATGAGGGCATCAACGTCCTCTAAGATGCTTTCAACAGCAGTCATTGCGTCAGCGGAATTCATTGTAAAAAAACAAAGGACATTGTGGAGATAACTCCAACGGAAAGGGTGGGATTTGAACCCACGGAGGCTATTAACCTCGACGGTTTTCAAGACCGTTGCCATAAACCACTCGACCACCTTTCCAGTATGAAGGGGGTTGCCCCCCGTTACATTATATATCTCAGAAAGTATAACGAACTTTCAGTTCACCGCTGTTGTCAAGCACATCAGCATCAGTGAGGTAGTTACCCTCATACTTTGCTCGGAGAGAAACTTTTTCACTCAGAGGAACTTGAAAACCAAGTTCTACAGATGCTGTAGTTTGGTCTCCACCTTGGTCTTCCCAGATATAACCAGGACCGATTTCAGCGTAGACAGAACCAGTGCCAACTTTCCAAGTATTTCCTACACGAACTTCTGTCCAGACACCAGAATAATCAGTGCCATAAAGACCACCGTTAGTAGTAGACTCTACATAAGGTGCTGCCATTGCGGAACCACCCGCAAGGACAGTAGCAGCGGTTGCAAAAATAATAGACTTCATAGAATTAATCGTGTTAATAAACTTTAGGGGGTTGGTCTCCCGAAGGAGACCAGAGTATCATAGCATTTGATACAGATTTTGTCAAGGGTCAGAAGGGTGATTCTTCCAGTTCTTTGGCAAGGTCAACAACTTCATCGTGAACAGAAGCATCAATCTTATCATAGAGTTCGGCAAAAGAACTCTTGGTTTCGTCATCGAAACGATTGATGCAAACTTCGATTGCCTTCATCCGCTTACCGAAAATAGTGTAGGCACGGATAATGTGAGACAGACGACGAGTAGAAATAACCTCATCGATACCACCATCCTTAAAGGTTTTACGGATAATGTCTGCCCATGCAGCGAGTTTCTCACAGAATTCAAGGTCATTACCACCCAGAGAGGTGAGCAGTTTCTCAAGGATTTTCTGTTCGGTCTTGGCAGTAGGATAATCTTGCTCAAAGGTGAGAGCAAATCGTTCAAGGAATGCCTCATTCAGCACATTGGTGCCGATGAAACGACCATCATCAGAACCCTTACCTTTAGTGTTTGCAGTGGCAACTACATTAAAACCAGCAGCGGGTTTCACATACCGACCAGTTTTCTTGAGGAACACACCTTTACCCTCAAGAATCGACTGCAAACACATAATTTTGTTGCTGGCAAGGTCAATCTCATCCAGCAACAGTACGGCACCTCGCTCCAGTGCTTCAATCACAGGACCATTGTGCCACACAGTTTCACCGTTCACGAGACGAAAACCACCGATAAGGTCATCCTCATCGGTTTCGATGGTGATGTTGACACGAATCAGTTCACGCTTCAGTTGAGCACATGCTTGCTCAACACTGAAAGTTTTACCATTACCAGAGAGACCAGTGATGAACACAGGATAGAAGATGCGAGAAGAAAGAATCTTCTTGACATCACTGAAATTACCAAAACTGACGAAGGTATCATCTTTTTCGGGAACAAGATTTTGAACAACGGGAGCAAACACATCCATATGAGCATCATACTTCACAGGAGTGCTAGGAGCAGCAGGTGCTTGATACACCTGCTCAAGTTTTTCTTGCACGGTCAGATTCCACTTACCGTGACCAATTTTATAAGCATCAAGACGTTTGCAGATAGTGGGATAGGAAGAATTGAATTCATCAGCAGCAGCACGAATGGCATCAGCACCAAACTCATCACCGAAATGAGTGCTAATGAAAGCAGTCAGGGCAGCAGCGTCAATGTTAGATTTGCGGGGCATTGGTGTCATCCGTTGTCAACAAAGTAATTATAGGGCATAAAAAACCCCCTACGAGAGGGGGTTGTGACAGTTTGATGAGTGTCACACACTGACAAGACTAATTTCACAGTCTTTGAAAACAAAATTTGTTTGAGTAGTTATAGTATCAGAGTGTGATGTTTTACCATTGTGCTCTAGAACTATTTTAAGTTCTAAACTGTACTTATGAGCAAGGGCAATAACGTGCATTATATCAATTGGGTCAATTGATTTATTGTTGACTTGATGTAGCAACAACTGATGTTTATCACCTAAAGAATTTAAAGTTAAAATGAAATTACAAATAGAAGGTTTAAAATATTCTGGAAGAAAACGATGTTCAGCATCTTTCATCCACTGACATAAGAATTCTGAACAAACTTTTGGTCTCTCAGAATATTCTTTGCAGTAGTGATTTTCAGAGTCTAGGTATATACATGGTTTTCCTCTCTCCATTTCATAACCACGAACTTCAGCGGCAAGAGTGCCCGTACAACAAGCGTCACAACCTTCGCAAGTTCTTTCTGAAAAATTACTGTTATTTTCTTCCATTAGAAATCAAAACTGAACTTCCCATCCGTCAGGGGACTTGACAGATTTCGCTCCACGCTCTGCAAATGCACAGATAGTTTCTGCAATATCAGAAAGTTTCTTGGTAGATTTGTTCAAAGGCAGTTCAGTTTGATCAAAAAATTCATTCAAACTCCTGTTCACTGCTTGTTGCTTTTGTGCTTCACGCTTGGCATTCTTAGTAATCTTATCACGAATGATGTTCGGGAATACTTTGGCAAACAAATCTGCTTTTTGCTTGATATCTTCAGGATATTTTCCGAGATATTCAGAACAGTCTTGCTCTACTTTGATAATTTCTTTTTCATCCGAAATCGATTCCTTAAGGAATGAACGGAAACCAAAGGGTTTGGTTACCTGTTCAAAGGAAAGTTTTACAGCGTTTCCACCAGTCTGAAAATACTGTTTGTTTCCTGCAATCCACATTGCATAAGCATTGTAGATTTCAGGGTAGTTGCTGGTTTCGATGAAATGCTTAATCATAGTTTTAAAATTGATTGATTATAAAGAAATTATACCAGAAAAAAAGTCACTTGTCAAGAGACAAGTGATGCGAACGAAGAGAGGAGTTTCTTGTTCGTGGTTTTCTTCTTCAGCATTCCTCGGAATGCCTTACCGATTTCAGTGGTGCTGGCATCCTCAGAAACACTAAAAGAGGTTTCAGAGGACAGACCAGTGGAAGAAATAGCGTACAGAGAATCATATCCAGCAGGATTAATCTCCACAGACTTTTCTTTCTTCCAGGTTTTGGTGATGTTATCGGGCACAGTATCGAGATAAGAATTGATGTTATGAAGATACCTGTAGAACCGATTGAACTCAGTGCCACCCAGGATACGGAAACCGATAAGGTTCACTTCAGGGAAACGATGCTTAAGGTTCTCCAGAAGAATCGTGGTCAAAGAGTTTTTATACTCGTTACCAAAGTTACGGTAAACGTGACCAATCTTACGATCACGGAGGGCACAACGATGAGTGACAGCATTAGTGCCAATTTTACTAGGATTATAAGGACTCTTGACATTGAAGGTTAGGTTGTTTGCCTCACCATCAGTCAGAATCACAACATTCACCTTCTGCAGTTTGTTGTCATTCTTGAATTGTGGAATAACTTCATGAAGGGCAATGATACTTTCATTCAGAGGAGTGCCACTCATATCAAGACCAATAGGGCAAGTATAAGAAACATACTTACCACTCATATAATATGCCAGACGATAAATGTGCTTTGCCTGCTGTTCAATTTCAGCAGTGCTGGTACGGGAACTCATGAAGTTCAGCAGATGGAAATTACGATGAATATCAAACTCTCCAACCTTACGGTCAGTTTTATTAGGAATGAGACTCTCATCATCCAGAATACGAGGAGACCACTCATAGGTGAAAGCATAAACCTCAAAAGGAATCTGAACTTTCTTGCAGAACCAGCAGAGATTGAGTAGTTGCTTCACAGTATCAAGAATGACGTGGTTCATAGAACCAGACCAGTCAAGAATGAAGATAAGACCGTGATTCTTACCATCAGGAATTACAGTAACTTTCTTGAAAATGTCATCGTTGAACTTGTAGGTGTGGAGCATTTTAGTGTCCAGCACACCAGTTTTAGAAGTAGCAGCACGAGCATAAGCATCGGCAGACTTCTTACACTCAAACTCCTTCACAAGGTAATTAACCTCTTTCTGTGCAGATGCCTTGTATTTGGCATACTCTGCATCTACGGTCTCAAAGAGGTCTCCCCAGTGCTTTTTACGGTCTGCCTGCAGACCATTCCAAGACTTTTGAATATGATCGTGGAGAACCTTACAATCAACGATGGTGTTCTCTAGTTTGACCTTAGGAACCTCTACATAATAAGTTTCTTCCATCCAAGGGGTAGGAGCAGACAATTTCTCAGAATTCTGCTCAAATGCCTGCTGAGTTTTAGATTGTTTCTCATCAGGACCACCAGCACCAGGACCCTGTGATGCACCGCTAGGAGGAGTATCATTCTGTTTTTGAGACTGTGGAGCAGAGGAACCCTCACCCTGACCTTGATTATCCTTTTCTTCAGTCTCTTCCTCTTCAGCATCATTCTCACCCTCTTCTTGAGGAGCATTGCTATCCTGACCAGAACCCTGTCCAGCAGCATTCTGAATATCAGGCATTTGTGCCTGCAGTTCTTCCTGTTGCTTAATAAAGTCTACAAGGTCTTCACAGATGCGAAGAACTTCATCAAAACTTTCTGCAGCACCCACACGGTCAACAAATACTTGTTCCTTCTCACTGAAGGGCAGCAGAGCAAACGTACCAATCTTATAATGCAGATTGATACGGTCAATCAAACTCATCTTGGAGAGGTCTTCATCTGCAATACAGAAGAAATCTTCTTGATTGAGTTCGTTATAACCGAGATAGAAACTACGAGCAAGACCAGGAAACTTACGTTTCATCAGTTTCTCGATACGAGCATCCTCAACAACGTTCACATAGTCTTTAGGAACACTCACACGAACATCTTTAGTCCAATCCTCGTTAGGAGTGTAAAGTGCGTGACCAACTTCGTGACCCACTAGCATATCGTAGACACTGGCAGATGCTTTATTCCAGATGGGCAGAGTCAGCACACGACGTTCTACATCAAAACAAGCAGTAGGAACTTTTTTGTGCTCAACCACGAGATTCTCGGTGGCAAGCAGTTTGGCAAGATTGCCTTTGATTTCTTGATTAATCATCGTGGTTGTCTGAACTTCAGTTATAATACGAAAAAACCTCCCGCTTTGGGAGGTTCAGTAGACGGTTCTTCAACTGTCTACGGCGTGCTCTCGCCTGCCGTAGTGCTTGAGGTTTCAGGTGCCGTTTCTGTTGTTTCTTGGAGTGATGTTGCCAATTTGGAACTTTCATTGGTCTCCTTTTTTATAAGGTTATCAAGCATTCTATCATACCACAAGGTATCTTGTGACACTTCTGGATCTGTCATACATAAAAATAGAGTTCTGAATAATTTATGAAACTACTACGAGGAAAAAATTGGTTCCAAATAGATTTTGATAAAAAAGGTCGCAATGGATTATATATTGGTCCTCTTTTTAATGAAGATAAAGATGTTAATGGAGTTTATCAATTTAAATTACTATCATTTATGACTAGAAGATTTAAACTTAAACTTTTAAAAGATAGAGTTGATAAAAAATGGGAATTCAGTTTTTGTGGTCATTGGTGTAGTGATGGAACCAATGACCAATATATGAATTACAGCATTATACTATCAAAGTTTAAAGATGTAAGCTAATGCATAATATGGAGGTCTTACATCAATGGTAAATGAATGTGTGTGAGTAGTATTATTCAAAGTAGTGTTTACGGAAATATTATGACCGTGAGAGTGACCTGCACCTCTATCACTATTAGAACCACTAGGACCCAAACCATTCCAGAATTCTCCAGAAGCTCCAGTACTAGATGCTAAATCTCTAGCGCCACCGTAACCAGAATAACGTTCAGCAGAAGTTGCACCGTAAGTTACAGCAAGATCATTAGTTTGAGTGATTCCAGTTGTTTGAGAGCTTGTTGCTGTTGAAGTAAAAGCACCTCCAGTATCTCCACTACCAGATCCTGTTGAACCACTACTCTTATCATAATTATGAGTATGACCAGGATCAGTTATAGTATGATAGTGATCAATAGCGTGTTTGTGTTGAGGTATTTGCGATCTATTTAATTCATGATCACTAATACCTCCCGATACAGAACTACTTGCGGTTGGTGTTGCGCTGTTGTCTCCAGTTGTAACATTTTGCGATACGTTTCCTCCAGTAGCATTTACAGCATAAGTATCACCAGCACCAACAATAAATCTATTTCTGAGATTTGGAGGAGTTACTGGACTTCCATTACGATCAGTTCTTGCTGTTCCATCACATAGACACCAACCAGCAGGAATATCGGCAATAGCCCCAGACCATATTATAATTGTTCCTACAGGAGTTGCATATTTTTCAATTAATCTACGGAAGTTTGCATTTACATCAGTATTAGATGCTACTGTATAACTACCAGCTGTAAAATTAGCAAAAGGATCGTTTGTATAGTTCCAACCAGTTGTAGAATCAGTGACTGTAATTTTACCAACTTGTATTTCAGCATCAGAACCACTGAATACATCATTTACATTTGTAGCTTCTTTAAGTACAGTGTATTTTCCTGTACTTGTATCCCATCCGATAAAACCAGTTCTAGTAACACCAGAAGCAACATAAGTAAGTTCCAGACCTCTATCTTTTATATCACCAGGAGCTACTCCTGGAATAGTTACACCAGAAATAGTACCAGCAACACCAGAAATAGTACTGACATATTCTCTACCAAGACTGAGAACAGGATCTTTAACTGTAGTTGTCGTGGATTCAATAGTCGTAGTAGTACCATTAATGAAGAGGTTACCAACTACAGATAAATCATTATTAACTACTGTTTGACCAGAGAAAGCACCAATATTTACTCTAGATGCATTAGCAAATGCATTAATAGTCGTTGGTTGGTTTAAAAGATTGAATACGGTACAGGTAGTTGTAATGTCACAACCATTTACTGCGAGATCATTAGATAAGGTGGTATTACCAGTTACATTAAGGGTTCCTCCAATTGTGGTGTTACTAGCTACGCCAAGGGTTCCTCCAAGTGTAGTGTTTCCACTTACAGTAAGATTTGCACGAAGGTTTGTATTCCCAGTTACATCAAGAATTGCACCAATCGTTGTATTACCACTGACTGTTGCATTTGTCAATACAGTAAAGTTATTATCAATAATAGCATCACCTGTACCAACGTGTAAACTTGCTGCTGGATTTGTTTTGTTAATACCAAATTTACCAGTAGTTTCATAAAATTCAGGTGTAGTTGAAGTAGCACCAACTACTGCGGCAGAGGATTCTTCAATAGAAGTTAAATGTCCAACACCTACTAAACCTGCTTGCGCCCAACCAGCATTTACTGACTGACCAGTATAAATGTATGCCTGATGCCTTGTAGAGGAATTAATTGTATTTTTATAATACATATCGCCTCTGAAGGTTCCTTCAATTCCAGGAAGGGGAATACTATTTGACTGAAGTAACGCAATTTGTTTAATATTTCCGTTTACTGGTGCCAGAAGAGGAGTACCAATTTTTGGTCTCAGAATAACATCTTCAGTTAGAAGTGCTCTATTAGTTTCAATTCCACTGACATTAGCAGCTTTAATTACAACTCCAGCATTAAAATCAGCCCTACTATTAAATGAACTTTCTCTTACACGAGGAGTTCCTGTAGTAGAGTTACCTTGAACAACCAAATTACCATCAATCTGAACATTCTGAGTTCCAGAAACATAGGGAACATATTCTTCAGTTGATCTTGCTGTTGAACCAGCAACAGTAAGAATAGGTTGATCAAGAATTTCAACTTCACCAGTAACAGAATTAATCTTTTGATTACCTACATAAAGGTCTCCATAAGCATTAAGACCAGAATAGAATACAACACCAGCACGACGGCGCTGTGCCTGAGAATAAAGAACTTCTTTATCATTTAGAACTTTAATTTGTTTAGATGGGAAACCAGTTGAATAGTTACCTGAGTTAAATCCAGTATATTCAAATGTTTGGTTACCTGCACGAATTTGTGAAGTTCTTCTCAATTCTACTTGAACTGCAGCAACTCCCTGCATCGTAGTAGAAGATACTGTTTGGGAATTGCTTAATGTAAATGTTCCAGGACTACCACCAGCAGCAATAATAATTGTATTTGAAGCAACTCCAGTTCCCGTAATTAATTGACCTACCTGAACAGTTCCGCTTGTAGTAGAAGATACTGTTAATGTATTACCAGAAATTGAACCTACAAATACTGCCGCTGTTGCTGAAGCAAATGGAATTAAACGATTTTCTTGACCAGAAGTTGCTAATCCAGTCAATGAAGTTAATGTTGGTGTATAACCTGTCTCAGAAATAAATGTCTGTACAGCTTCTTTTGTAACTGATTTTTTATTGTCGTCCTGATAAACTAATCCTTGAATCAAATTATCAGCGACTGAAATTGATGCAGATGGATCTGAAACTGGATTATCCTTTTCAAGTTCAGGATAAATTTTAGAAACATCCTGACTATACTTAAGATAATCAAAAGTATTTGTAACTGTACCAAATTGCGACCCTTTGGGAGCAATGTCAGCAAGAAGTACAGTCAGATAATATACACCATCCTGCTCATTTGGAATGTGAGGTAAGATTGTATCAATTTTGTAAATGTAGTATACTCTTGAAAAATCATTTGTAGTGCTAGTTGTACCACCTGCATTTGTAGCAGTTTCGTGAGGAATAATAGCATCAGCAGAATCAGTTTTTCTTCTAATAACATAACCAAGAATAGGTGGTCTAGAATTAGTATCTGTTCTTGGAATTACATAACGTAGTCTGTAGGTTCTATCTGCATTTCTTCTATTATCAGGAACTCTCTTTAAGTATGAGTTCTGGGTATTTGTTACAGTTGGGTTTGTGTAAATGTTACCAGGCAAACTGCTAGTAAGAATTGGATGAATTGTATTACCAACAGCATTAACTGAAACATACCATCCTTTAACAGTGGTAGTTGAAGTTATATAAGATGGATCAAATCTCAATGGTGATTTGACAACATCTCTGTAAACTCTGAGAAGGTTTGCGTCTCCAGTTGAATCGAGAAGAACAATATTTCCAGCAGTTGCATTTGCTTGTGTGGTTGCAATCTGGAATACTGTATTATTAACTACTCGTACATAATAAATTTGTGCAAGATTGAGAGGAGATGTTGTGCCACCCGATTGAACTAATGGGAGAGTTCCTGTAATAGGTGTTCCAGTATTATCTCTTCTTCTCTGAATAAAAACAGGATCCCCAGTAGAAAATCCGTGATTATATGTTCCTGTAGAGAAAGAATTACCAGTAGGAGTATCTGATGGATCTACAGCAATATCAAATGCAGGAAGGTTAGGATTGGTATCACTGACATATGCTTTTACTGTAAGAGTTGCTCCCAAAGGGATAGCAGAGCGAATATTGACAACACTTGTAGAAGAACCACCTGCTGCTGCTCTTGCATCTTCTTCAGTGGGGGAAATTTTAAATGTTGTTGATGTTATTCTAACAGCATAATATAATTTGTTTGATTCCATTCCAAGTGGAAGGTAACCAGTGCTACTATAAATTCTGATTGGAGTTCCTGTGGCAAAATCATTTGTGGTAGTTGTCGTGAAAGTATTATCTGTAGGTGAACCAGAAACTGGGTCTACAGTTGAAATTACTCTTTCTTCAATACCATTTGGACTAATAACTGCGGAATATTCAGTTAATGCACCACCAACAGGATTAGCAAGTTTTACGAAAACTCTATCATTAGTTTTACCACCAACTTTTTGCTGATTGATATTAAATGCTGGAGTGCTATCTGGATTTGTCTGGTCAAGTAGATATAGTTTACTGCCAGCAGAGTTTGCAGGAACTGCATCAATAGACTTAGGAACATCAAATGGGTAATATGGTACTTCACTTTCTACACCAGCTAAACTTTGTGGAGGGACAATGTGACTAATGTATCCCTTCTTATCGAGTGCAAATGCATCAGGTCTAAAACCATCCGCAATCAGAGCATTAGTACCAAAGTTTGAGTTAGAGTTGGTAATCGAATAATCACCACCAGATTCAATCAAATGCTGTTCTGCGTAACCAACAGCGAACACCGAAACTGATTGAATGAACGCATTATTAGATACACGAATATGATAATGTCTCCAAGTTTCTCTATAGAAGACATATCCACTAGCATCCTGGTGTAATGACGATGCATCTACTGCAGCACCATTCAATACAAAACTTGGTGGATTTGTAGTTTCAGTAAATTTGATGAATGCATTATCATCTTTCTGCAGAGATACCCCAGTAAACTGGGCAACAACCATCGATTTAAAACCTGTTACTTTGCTACCATCTGCCCACAGACCACAAAGACCGTAGGTAGAACGAAGTGAACAGTTGAAAATATATGGAGATGCTGAATCTACAGTATCAATCTCTGCCTTAACGATAGCATTTGTTAAATCACTAGGACTTGCAGTACCTGATGGTAATGAAAGGAAAGATGTTGACGTAATTACAAATGTTGTGTCATTTGGTGTATCAGCGATATAATAAGTATCATTTAATGCCGAATAAGTTCCAGTGATATTATCGATAGTTACTTGCTGACCAACGAATAACTCATGATTGCCAATACTAGTAAAGGTTGCAGTGGAACCAGAAACACTTAATGTACCGACACTCTTCTGACCTGCCTGCTGAAGAGGTCCAACAATTCTATTTTCTTGAACACGAGAGAAGAGTTCTCCAGTAGTATCAGGAATATTTGCAAATGCCTTTGCAGCTTTTTCATAAAAAAGATTCAAGTCATTTACATCAGCATAAGTAAAACAAGTTACTTTGTGGTGAGAGAAGTCTGGGTTAACAAGAGTATTAGAATTTGGTTGTCTATAAACACCACCAAGACCAGAAGTATCACCTAACTGCAGAGCATCAAACAAAGAAAATTGCCAGAAGTAACAAGCACCAGTTACTTTAAAAATAGAAGTTGGATTAAGAGATGGATCATCTGGTTGGGGAACATAACGAGGTCTTACTCTCGTTTTTCTCAGGTCCATACCAACGATTGATGTACCTCTAGGTACTACCAATCCACCTTCAGTACTATTGAACTTATAAAGGTCATTATTTGGATCTAAGATATTAAAATTAGATTGGTCACTTAATTCTGGACAAGCTGCTGCTGTTGCAAATCCAGGTCTATTGTCAATAATATAATCACCAGGAGATAACATAATGGTGAACTGGTCATACTTGTCATTATTGAGACCAGCAACATAAGAAAATCTAGCAACTTCTAAAATCGCCCTCTGTAGAGTTTTGAATGGGCGAGTAGGAGAATTACCAGTATTTGAAATCAGGTCTGTAGCATTGAAATCATCTGGGTTTACATAAATCATTCTTCCATTTCTGGAAGCAATCAGATTAGTTAATCTTGTTAATGCCATTTGATATTATTAACAATAGGGAGTACTTCTGGGTTATTTATAAACATAAAAAAAGATCGGGTTTCCCCGATCTATAAGACTTCCTTCACACGGAAACTACATTATACCAGAAGGATACGCATTTGTCAATCCCCATTTAACAAATAAACCTATTGATGTAAATAAAAGTATGGTCTTAATGATGAGGTGGTTCATCTTTCATTTCCTCGTGTGCTAATCGTAGAATGTAATAGATGCAATATAATGTAAATACTAAACCTGTTGAAAGAATTATAACTACTCCCCAAGGAAACTCGTTCATTTATCTTTAAGCAATTCTTCTATTCTTTTACGCATATTTGTACTATCCTGCTTCATATAATCTCTACACGAATATCCACGCTGACCCTTTATAATACAAGTGCCTTGATAAAACATTGTGGCAGCAAAAACTAATAGGAGTACTATTCCTATTATTTCAGGGTAATGTTGAGCCATGGCAATAAAGGTGGAATTACTCCAACGAGTCGAAGAAGACCTTCAGCAAAAAGAGACAGAACAACCCAACCAACACACATTGAGATAATTGAAGCATTACGATTATGTTTTCGTATTGCATCATCGATCATTTCCTGGACTTCTTCTTTTGTGATGTAGTCCATCAGTCTGTTTCCAGTCCTTGTTTACCACGCAAGTATTTAACAGTTTTATAGATATCATCCATAGCATTTATGAGCTTTTCCTGACTTCCAGATTCCATTTTCATTGTTAAATGGGAATCATCAATCAAGGTCCATCTCCACTGATTCATATCATTGCTAAACCAGAGATTAATTTTCATTTTTTTGATACTCTAATTTAATCCAATTTATAAGAGCATTGATTTCCATAATCAAATTTTCGTTATTTTCTTGTAGAAAAGTTACAGTATCGAGATAACTTTCAAGTGCTTTAATAGCAAGTTCTCTATCTCTCTGGGAAATTAATGACATTGGAGTTATGTAAACTCAAGCCCCCCATCGGATTTGAACCGATGACCGCTCGCTTACAAGGCGAGTGCTCTACCACTGAGCTAGAGAGGCATTATTCGTTTGGTAAGATTTCTGGATTTTCCAGTTCTAACTCAAACATATCTGGGTGACATTCTTCCATCATCAAGTAGTAATTTGCTTGATACAGATCTTCAGGATCAAATCTCCTTTCGCAATCTGCCAGATGAATAAGTTCTAAATCCTGCTTAGCAGTATCTGGAAGTTCTTCAAAACTGAATGGTACACTTTGAATGAAATACATCAGAACTATTTGAGTTCCTTGATTATACCATACATATCTGGCATCAAGTTTGTATTTCATGAGAGCATATCAGGAAGAACACTCTCTGGGTGTAATTCTACACTATTTAACAGAGGATGTAAACCCTCTTCTAAGAGATAAGCAGATTTTTGTCGTATTTCTTCAATGGTCAAGGTTGGCCAATTTAAGATTTCGGCAATGATCGTCTCATCTTCCTTCATTATATCATCTAATGAGTCATATGTAAAGGGGGTGTCGTTAATGAAATAAACCTTAACAATACCCTCTTCTTCTGTTAATACATGCTTTGCCGTGACCTTATACATTAGCGTTCTATGCATTTGGTATTGTGGTTTGTTGATTTCAAAGCCAATATCATATGAAGCATAGCAATTTCTGGATTTGTTTCACCACAGGTAAAAACATCTAATGCAGCTGATCCATTCTCAGGCCAAGTATGGATACTGATATGACTTTCAGATAATAATGCTACTATCGTAACACCTTGAGGACTGAATTTATGTGAGGAAATGCTCAATAACGTCAGTTCTGTTTTATTTATCGCTTCAATAATCTGTTCTTTTAAAAATTCCTCATCATCTAAAAGAATTTTATCACAGTTATATGCTTCTGTAAAGCAGTGTTTTCCCAGTACATGCTTCAATTTTCATCTCCTCAGTTTAAATTAATTTTTGCTCCAAAAAGTCTAACTTCTTTAGTTCCTTTAATATCAACCATCTTTGCCTGTGCATCAATTCTAATATCACCTGCTTTAGATTGAATTGTAATTGGATCTGTATTATTTCCCAGACCAATTTGCCCTTTTGCCGTTACCTCAAGAATAATATCTCCAAGACTCTGACTGTTTACTCGGAAAGCAAGGTTATTTCTTCCTTTCGTGACATCATAAACTGCATAACCTTCCGTGATTTTCACGACATCATCGCCATAAGGAGGTTTCATTGGTTTTTTAATGGTTGTTAATCTACCACCACCAATCTCCTGCACTAATGCTTCTTGCTGAGTTCCATAAGAACCCCCACCACCTAACACACCACCAATTTTTGATGGGTCATTATTAACTTTAAGTAACATTTTGCCACCAATTTCAAGAACATAATCGTGGTCAATTTTATGAACTAAAGAACCAACTGTTTCCGTATGAGTAATATGCTTACTTGGGAGACTAGGTTGAGTAGTCGAAAGTTTTTGTTCTTGTGTTAGTTCACCTGTATTTGTTACTTGTTTTCTTCCTGTAACAGTTTCAGTATAACTTGTGCAAGCAAGTTCATATTTTGCTGTAGAAACTACAAACTTACCACTACCAATTCCTTGAGATTCACCAACTGCCACAGGATCTTTTGAACCTGTATTTATACTAACTTGATCAGCAGCATTTAGAATAATGCTACCACCTGCTTTGAATTCAATGTTTTCAGCAGCACTTATATAAACACCACCTTTACCATCAGATTGAATATGCACATCACCTTTACCATAAAGTTCTAAACTTTTATTTTGGTCAGTTGCTTTATCACCACCGCCAGTCATTTTATGACCTTTGGCAGAAATCATAATATTATGGTCACTGACCATTTGAGTATATCCTGTAGACTTAATATCCAAATATCCTTCGTTCGGAGCAAGATTTACACTATGAGCGACTAATAAAATAGATCCATTGTGCTGCCATCTCAAAAAAGAAGCTTTGAAATGTCTCATCTCATAGCTTCTATCATTAGGATTAATACACTCAGAAATTTTAAAAGACCCGCCAGTAATCTCAACTTGAAGTTCATCTCTATCTTGGGTAACTGTTACACTACCCTGCTGAAGAGATTGTTCGTTAGAAAGTGTCATAATTTTATGGGCAATCTACAATGCGTACAGTACCAATTCTTCTGGTATTGTATTTATCTACTACATTTAAGTACTCATCAGCAACATCAGCACAATTAACGTAACGAATTACGGCAATTGCAGATGCACCAAGACCTCCACCACCTCTAAGTTCAATAGTTGGAATGTAATCATAAACTTTATTCTTTGGATTTGTAATCCTAATATCAACTACTCTGCCTTGTTCATCAATTGAAGCAAAAGCAACATCAGAATCTCCATCTACATAAACTGTTGGTGATGATTCGTAATATCCACCTACCGCTGTAATTTCAATGTTTTCTAAAATACCACAAAGCTCCTCTCCTTTGTTAGGAGAATAACCAAATCCAGCAGATGTTACGATAATTCTGTCAACATATCCTCTTTCATTCAGAACAGTTTTTGCAACAGCACCAAAACCTCCACCTGTAATTGCAACCATAGGAGGAGCAGCGAAGGCAGGTAATCCTGGTGGAATAGGAACGCTAACAACACCACCACCAGGACCTACAACTGGTGTTGTAACATAAGCACCACTACCAGGAGATCCAGAACCAATAGGACCACCGACAAAGGGAAGTGCTGGAGCAGGGCCGCCGCCCACAGGAGGTGCTGGTGGGGGAGGAGGAGCAACTACGCCACCAGGAGCTACAGGTCCAGCGGGTCCAGCAGGAACTCCTGGGCTCGGAACAATACCAGAAGGAACAACAGCTGGACCTGCTGGAGGAACTGGAGCAGCAACTACTGGCAATACAATAGGACCAGCAACTCCTGAAGGAATTACAATTGGAGGAGGTGAAGCAGGGAATCCTGGAATTGGTGCTACTCCACAGAAGAAACCAGAAGCAACAAGAGGAACTGGTGATGCAACTGGAGCAGCACCACTATAGACGATAACACCGCCTGATGGTGGAACTGGGGAACAATTTACAGTAGTGCTGAATACTCCAGATGCATTGACTCCAACATAAGTATTTGGAGAATAAACTATGGGTAAGAATGGAGTGATTAATGATGGTAATGTAGGAGTTGCAAGAACTGCACAGCGATAATACTCTTGATCATTAATCAAATGACTAATTGGCGAAACAGTTAAAGTAGGTGAAGTTGCACCAGAGAATCCACAAGAAGCAGGAGTATTAATAATCGTAGTAGTCCATCCAGAAATAACAAATGGAATTCCAGATGGAGTAACACCAGAAGCGAGAATAATTGGTGTTGGTGTCGCAACTGGAACTGTGGTATTGAATACACCATCAGAAATATTTGTCCAAGAACCACTATTTGATGGTGTATAAGTTCTTTGCCATTGATAAGATAATGTATATCCAGCAACAGTAGTAGTTGCAATAACACCAAGACTCAGTGGACTAGTATCTGGTTGAACCATACAAGTTGGTGGTGTTGCTGTAAAATTAATAGCAGCAGCACAAGTTGCAGGACCAATTGCTGGTCCCCCAACAACAACTCCTGATGGGAAAATTGTCATCACATAATTTGCACCAGGAGCAGTTCCTAATGTACTAGTATGCAATGCTGGTACTACTTCATCTCTAATGTTAACGTTGAAAGTTACACCAGAAGAAGGAATAGGAGGAAATGCTCCTGGAACTACTGGAACAGCTGGAGCTGCTGCAACAACATTAAAACTTACTGCTCCGACGATAGGAACAGGAGCAGGAACCGCAGCAGTAGAAGAAATATTATTTGATATTGTAATTTGATTAGTTGCTGCATTTACGGCAGTGATTGTGGTTCCTACTGGAACTGCAAATATACCACCACCTCCAACAAGACCAGTAATTGTAGCGCCAATACCACCAGAAGGAAGTGCTGAAACAGAGGCAATCATAGCAGGAGTTATGCCAGTAATAATGTTACTACCCTCAGTACCAATACCAAGAACATTAACTGGAGCTGGTGCGGCGGCGGGAACAAGAGCAGCTGCTGGAGGAGTAGCAAAAGTAGGAATAGATAATACTCTTAAACCACCAGTAGGAGGAGCAGATGCAGGATCAAAATTAATAGTTCCTGTTAATGTGCCACCATCAAAGTGAACGCCATTTATAGCAGTAATTCCACTAATTGTATATCTAATAGTAGATGCAGATGCTGTGTCTGGCATCCTAGTTATATTCATAAGAACTGGATTTCCAGCAGTTACTGAATAAGTTGTGGAGAAATAAGATATACTTGTAGAACCAGCAGGAGGTACACCAGAAGGAGCGGGGGCGGGAGCTGCACCAGAAGGAGCTGCGGCAGGAACTGCAGTAGATGCAAAAGTAATTCTACCAACAGCAGTATTCAGAGCAGAAGAAGTATTTGGGAAGTGACTACAATTTCTTCCATCTGAATGATCATAACCACTAATATCACCAGAGTTTCTAAACAAACTTACTCTGAAAGTTACTTCGGTGGGAATAGATGCAAATGACGTTGTTGAAGTTGCATTGACAAAAACACCGTGAGAAGTTCTAACAACAAAGTCATCCCAGTCATCAGTTCCTTCAGCAATGACTATATGTTGATTAGATAAGGAACCACTGCCAGATATACCTGCTACAACTTCATTACCCAAGTATAAAGTTCCTCCCCCAGCGCCTGTTATTGGACCATAAACTCTTCCACCAATCAAATTAACAGCGACAGACGCACCAGAAGTATCTGTTAGAGGAGGAATGGTTCCTCCCGTCGCTGTTGGTCCTGGAATGTTAACACTATTAGTACTACCGCCACCATCAGAAAGAGAAAATGTAACTGTAGTAGTTCCAGTAGTAGAAGTTAAATCCAAGTAAATACCTGGAGTGGTATATCCAACTATTGTAGGAGAACTAGTTCTAGTAGGAATATAAACTGATTTAGCATTTTCTCCAACTCCAAAATTCAATCTCTTACTATAAAAAACATTTGTACCAATATGACTACCACTAGCTGTAGTAAAAGCAACACTACTATTAATAATGTCGAATGGATTAGAAGGATCACCATCAATAAAATCAGCGTTGGTTAAGAAATTAGTAAAATCAATATCTCTATTAGAACCATCTAATCTAATAGTATCTACTGATGATTTATATGCAACAACGTTAATAGCACCAGCAGCTTCTGTATTATCTCTAGTAACATTAAATGTTATTCCACTTCCTGTTGGGCAAACACCACCTGCAGATGCAGTAACCATATAATTTGATACTAAATCTGTACCTAAAATAACTGCTGTTGTAGAACCAGCGCCACCATCACAAAAATCAAAAACACTAGATACAGATGGTCCAAGAGCTCCCTCTGCAACAGAAAATGCACGAACAAGTGCAGCATTTGATGTATCAATACCAGGATAATCAGAAGTACCTAAAGATACACCAGCAGCAAAAGAATTTCCAGCTGCTACAGCAGCGTCAATACCATTAACACCAGTAACAATTCCAGATGTAATTCCATCAATTGCTGATAATCCTGTGTTCAATGCTTTGGAAATACCAAAAGTCATTCCATATTCACCAGGGGAGTTAAACTTGGAAATCATTGTTGCTTGACCAGTAGCAGTACAATCGCCTGCTCCGCCACAAGAAATTCCCAAGTAATCTAAAATAGCGTTCAATGCTTCGCCAAGCATATCACCAAATGGTGCAATAAGACCAGCAATGCTTGAAATAGCACTTAAAATGCTATTCAAAAGAGATGATATTTCACTTAAAATAGTATTAATAATACCATCAATCAATGGATCTAAACAACCCCAAATTGCATTTAATGCACTATCAAGAAGAGAATTTAAAAGACCTTCTAATAAATTTTGCAGTAATGCTTCAAGATTGCCAAAAGAACAAGCAATCATTTGCAAAATTTGTTCAATCGTATCATCAACAACTTTGGTAACTCCTTTAATAGGAACCATAATTGCTTTTACTAAAGCATCAATTGCTTGTCTAGCATACTTAGTGATGATTGCTTTAATCCAGTTAATAGCACTGCGAAGAACACCTAAAATAGATGCAGTGTATTTTTGAATATAGGAAGCCATGGAGAATAATTCTCCAGTGATATTACTAACAAATTGAGTACCAATTTTTCCATTGGTGCTCTGAACAATTTTCATAAAATCAGCAATCTCTGCTGTGATTCCATCTTTTAGTTTACCGCCAGAACCGCATCGATCAGCACCTGAAACATTCTCACCGTTCTGTTTAATTTTTGCAGATTCAGTGATTACTGTACAGCAATCTCTTCCTTCAGGAGAATCAGTAACAAAAGAACCTTCACACTCTTGTACAAGTTTATCCGTCACCAAAGAGTTTTGAATATTTTCTTTTTCCTTTCCTCCCATACCAGGAAGAGGTTTTATTTTGGTAACAACTTCCCAGTTAGATGGATCATCACCTTCAATTCTTACACGAACGTGATCACCCTTGAAATATTTCTCATAAGCATTTTGAACTCCTGGAGGAGCACTCTTTAAAAGTGGAACTTTAATATATGGTAAACTATCATTTTCTATTACCTGATCATCGCAATTATTTCCTTCTGCATCACAATACCCATGCATATGGGGTATTCTTACTTTGACTCTTGCTTTGCTTTCAGAATCAACTGCGACTACAATACCTGGAGCAAGATATTCTTTGCCCTTTGCAATTTTTTCAACTATTTCAGTTAGTCTTTGATTAAGATTGATATTTTCCATTAATCTCTAAATTTGCAAATATCTAAATCGGTATAAAGTTTGTTGATGTTTTCCAAACGATGTGCTACAGAAACAATACTAAAGAGTCCTGAATATTTATCGGATACTTCAGATGGTTGTCCATTTTCTGCTTGAGTTTTTGGAATACTAATAAAAATTCTATCACCAGCTTTTAGTGTAAGATTTCCTGGAACACGAATAGTAGAAGTTCTTTCTTTTATTTCTTCAACTCCTCCTTCGTAATAAGGTTCATATTTTTTAGGATTGACTGGCATACCACTCAAATCACTTTCTCTACACACTTTTACATATGCTACTTGAAATTCAGTATATACATCTCGTTCAATTGGTTGAAAACTACCATCAATTTGTGTAATATTACAAGGATCTGTTTCAGTTCCAGTTTGTTCAATTGTTTTAAAAGTATTCGTAGTTACATCATAACGAACTGTTTTAGGAGTGCCTCTTTTTTTCTTTCGTACTTCAGTTAAAACATCAGTAGTGTTTTCATCATCAAAATGTTTATAACTTATAATTGCCTGAGAAGATTGTTGAGCTGTTACATTTCTATCATTTACAGGGAAAATAGAAAAACTATGATATTCATCTGGGTCGGGGGCGGCACCTGCAGTATGATTACGATTCACAAAACTTTCTAAGGAACGAAATGTGAAATTATCATACGTTTCAAAAAATGCATATCCAACTTTTTTATTCATATTTTCAGTGGATTCCTTACTTGTGTTGGATGTTCCTCCACTAGAACTTCCTGTGCTAGCACCAGAAACAGAACCAGATTGATTCAATGAAACTGATTTTTTTAAAATATCTTTGATAGCAGAAAGTGGGAAAACATTATGCATAGAATAAGCAGCTGTCGGTTCTGTTCTGTCTTCAGTAACATTTAATGTTTTCTGAACCTGCATTTGATCATTTAAAATATCTTCTATTACTCTATTATATTCAACACTAGAAACAGTTCCATTACTTCCCCAATGTTGAATAAATTGTTTTGCAATTGATGTAAATGAATCTTTAGGTACTAATTTAAGTGTATAAATTTTCTTCTTACCTTTGTTTAATTGATTTGAAATTTTATTTACATAAAAACAATTTGTTCCTTGCCATTGATACGCCTCCACACTTCTTTCGGCATTTTCTTTATTAAATGACATCGGATCTGGAAGTGTAATTGAAACACAACTAAATTTTCTCAATCCACATTCACCTAAAGGACTATCATCACCACCCTCAAGTGAACCAGTAGAGTCCATAATAGTCATCTCTGCATAACAAAATGGAGAAAATATAGATTCGTAATATGTAAATTCAGAAACTAATGCACTAATATCAATACCACCGCTGGTAGGAGACCCCATACCATAAACATCTCCTGTAGGTGGTGGATAAACTACTGCAGTAATCTTAGTGTTATAGACTGTATCTGACATTTCTAATCAGTGTAGATATAAGTTTCGTTTACCATAATGACCTTCTTAGAACCTCCTGTTATGATGTTCTCTGTTTTTTGCGATATATTAGTATCTATACGACTTTTTTCTTCCTGCGCCTGAGGTGATGGAGAAATATCAGGAACTTTTGCTTCTGGAGATTCTACTGGAAGAGGAACAACTGTATTGATTATTTTACCTGGAATTGATTTCACCAATGTAACTGGCGAGGGTTGCATTCTTCTAGCAGCAATTGTTGCCATAAGAACCTGTCGTTCAATTTCTTCTGGTGATAATCCTTGCATCATTGCTGCTTCTCTCGCAGATTTAGCTGCATTGAATACACTTGGATTTGCTGCTCCAGTTATTGTGGGGTCTAACATTCCTTTAAGTTGTTCGATACTCATCGATGATAAACTTTGAGTAGAAGTATTTACTGAAGGAGTTACAGGTGTTGCTGGTGAAGGACCTCCAATTTCACTACTTCCTGGTGTTGCTGGTGAAGGACCTCCAATTTCACTTTTCATTGGAGTTGGTGCTGGTGTTTTCAAAAACTCCACAGGTTGACTCTGAATTTTTTTCATTTCAAACTTATTTTCCAATCTTCTAAAAGCATCACGAAAAATTGTCTGCAAAATCATTCTACCAATAGGTCTACCTAATGGAATAATAACTAAAGGTTCCCCAATGTCTTTCATATTTAATATCGTTGGTCTATCAACGATGAAGTTAGAAAGTAAAGTAGTCTTCCTAAAAGTATCATATTCAATAAGATTGTTATCAAACAACTCTGGTATTACAATACCTCCACTTGCTTTTTGCCTAAGAGTCTTTAAAACACTATTAGCTTCGTCTATTCTTCTTTGTAAAAATCCACCACCTTCATTTGCCTCATATGTTGCAATATTTGCTTTACTTCCAGCTGTATAATTACCAACAAATTCATAAACAGCTTGTTCTAATGTGCTAGTAGATTTTACCGATGGAATTGTACTGGTATAATGAGTTCTCCATTCCCAAGTTAATACTTTATAATTGTCCTCATCGGTCCAGGGTCTTGTCTGTTTTGGTGGTGGTCCCATACCAAGATAAATCAAGGCTCTATTCAATCTTCCATTTGGGTCTGAACCTCCTGGCACATTAGTCCACTGAATCCATCCATATCCTTCTTGAGATGTACCTCCATAAGTTGGTGCTCCCCTCACATTTCCCTGACGAACATCAGGATAACCACTACTAAAACCCTCTCTTCTCATAACACCAACAATAGCAGCAGCTTGGAAATCAGTAAGTCCAAAATCTTGCATTAATCTTTGTGCAAGTTGCACTGATTTCTGACCTAAATTACCTGTCAATACTGGCGCATTTGGGTCAACCATAAGTGCTCCAGCAGCTGCATATCCAAGAGCAGACAAATAATCTTTTAATTTTTGAATTTTTTCTTTATCAGTTAACTGAGTTTTTGCCTGTACCTCTTCAGCATCCTGAGTTTTTTCAAGTAATTTTTCGTGAAGTAAAGTATGCCTGCGTTCAATTTCTCGTTCAGTTAATTTTAAACTTATGACATTACGATGCTGCTGCTTTCTCATATTTGAAAGAACCTTCAATAAAGTCCTCATCAATGAATTAAACCTTTCAAGTAGAGAATTCCAATCATTTTTATCATCAGAATCAATAATATATTCTATTTTTGGAGTTGGAACAATATAGTGTTTCTGCTCTACTTCTTCCAACCTCAACATCTCTGGATTGAATGGAATAATAGTACTGAATAATGACTTCTTGCTGCGAGTTTCTTCAGATTTTTTTCTGCGAGGAATTATAGGCGAAAGAGCCTTGACTTTTGGTGGTTTTTTAAATGGAATTATCTGTGTGCGAGATTTAATCATTATCCTACAACCTTAATGCCTGCAGTAGTTTTATCTATGATTACTGGAACTTTCATAATAAGAATACTATTTTCTGGTTCAGCGAACATCTCAAACTTACTTTGAGTATCGTATGCAATTTCTTGCTGCACATTGTCAGGTATATCTGTTAAACTTGGAGTAGTTGTTGGAGTAGGACTAAATGCAACTTTATTCTTGGGTGGCAAAAAGAAATTTTTAATTTTATCAAAAATATTTTCTTCTTTTGGTTTGGGTTTGGGTTGCTCAGGAATTCCTAATAAATTTTCTTTCTTTCTCATATTAGCAAGAAAACTTTTTGCTCTTAATATCCTAGCATCCATATGAGGAATACTAGGTGCTTCATAACCTTCCAAGAAATTCTTAGTAGCACTTATAAGGTCCTTTGAACCTAACCATTCTGTTTTAGTTGCATTTCCCCAAGGTAAATATCTTGTATTATTATCAAGTTCCCATTTAACAAAATCTAATTGTTTTGGTAAACTTGTAAATAAAGAAGGTCCAAACTTCTTAATACCCTGAGACCATCTACCATTAAAATTATTCCCAGCGTGGTCAACTTCCCATTGTGCAATTCCTCTACCAGGACCGCTGCCTGGTTTTTTCCAAGTAGGAGGTGTCGAATAATCACCTTGATATCTGTTTGGATACATACCAGTTGATTCTGTTTCAAAATTACCCATAGCAGCAGCAATATGATAATCCTTTGCTTCTGGGAATAATGATTTTAATTTTTTAGCAGCAAGTCGGTAATTAGGATTACCTGTATATTTAACTATCGCACCTGAAGCAAATTTAGTTTGAGCAGGTCCTGATGATGTTTCAAATCCAACATTTGCTTCTGTAGTTCCTTCATAGTTTGGAATTAAAGTTTTAACTTTCTCTTCCATCATTGCTTTTATGAACAATGGCATTTGACTGATGGGAATTGTAAATTCTACTCCTGCCTCACCAACCATAATGCGTCTGTTAATATTAATACCACCCTCCGATTCTTGATCCAAAGGTCTTTGTTGTGAAAGGTCAGCATATCTTCCATAACCTCCACTTTGTTGAAAACTAGATGTGCCGACTTGTGGACGATTTGATCTAGTCCAATCAACAGGATTTACCGTACTTCCATTAACATAAACATTCCAATGCAAGTGAGGTCCTGTAGATTGCCCAGTGCTTCCTATTCCACCAATTTTAGTTCCCGCTTGAATCTGCTGCCCAGTAGCAACAGGAGGTGGTTGATACATATGACCAAACAACATTTTAAGTTGTCCAGAAGTAATTACAACTTTATAACCATAACCATCACCTTCATCACCAGCAAATGACACCATACCAGAAATAGGAGTAATGATGGGAGAACCAACTGGACCAGCAATATCAATACCACTGTGCATCTTATATCTACCACTGACGGGACTTAATCTCATCCCATAACCAGAAGTATAAACTAATCCAGAAGTTCCTTTAGGAAAAGGTATCCAAGCAGGAGGTATTGATACATTCTGACCTTGCTGAACTCCAAATTCTCCTTCTTTAACTACATCACTGTAAACTTGTGTTCCCCCAGGAAGCATAGAAGTAAGTGCTGATGTAACTCCCATTCCAAGAGCAGCTGCAATAAGAAGAGCAGCATCTTTATCAGTAGAGATGTCTATATTTTTAGATTCTTGCTCTTGCTCTTCCTCTTTTATTTTTTTTATTAATTTTTTGGACTTATTAGATTTAAAAAATTGATCTGTCTTCTCAATTTCATAAATTATTTTTTTTTGTTCTATATTTTTTAACTGCAGTTGTGTCAATCTTTTTATAAATTGATTAACACTGTCAATATAATCAGAAACTTTATTGAAAAATTTATCAAGAATATATTTCCCCTTGTTTTCTTTAATTATTGTTTGTACCTTATTTTCATCAAGAATTTGAATATCTTTCGTTTCTTCAAGATCTAAAATTAATTGTGGTGTTGCTACCTGTAAAGGAACAATATTATTTTCAGCGACAAAATACTTTGACTCCTGTTTAGGAGCATTCACCATTTTAGTTTTTGGTTGAACTAAATTTTCCATTTACATTATAAAGGTCCGCTAGATGGAACTATAAATTCCTGAGGCATTGAAGCACTAGAAGGTGGTTCTAATTCAGCATCTATTGAAGGGGAAGAAGTATTATTTCCAAGTGATTGCACTACAGGAGGAGTACTCATCGTGTCTACTGTAGGAGCACTTGAACTTTGTTGCAATTGATTCTGCTGAGATTCAAGATTTTTAATACCTGAAGAAGATTCATCTGGAGGTGATACATTAAAATCTTCACCAAATTTTTCAAAATCTTGTTTAGATTTTTTTATAATAGTATTGGCATCATCATCTCTTGATTCTTCTTTAGGTGATTTTGCTAACTTTGTGATTGGAACTATACTATTTCGATTTATTGTTCTATCATCTGGTTTTTCTTTTCCATCTTTTTTTAGAACTATTCCTTCTGGTTTTTTTCTTTCTGGGGGTTTTTCTCGTACTATTGGTGGTTTTCCTCTGACCATAGCTCTAGTAGATTTAGGGTCTCTTTCAGGAGTAGGAGTTTTTCTTCTAGGATTCCTTTGATCAGGACTCTCGGGATCATCATCATTTTCAGGAGAATCTCCGAAGGAAGAAGTAAGACCAGCACCAAAAGCACCCATCAATCCTTGCCTGACTTCAGATTTAAATGCAGGAAGTGCATATGGTACTCCTTTCCAATCTCCAGTGTTAGATTGATCCGCATATAAAGAATCATCAACAGCTCGTTCTGGTGAAGTTCCTACAATAGTATTTCCAGCACCAATCATAGCATCAGCAGATGCTCTAGTTTTTCCACTAGTAAAATCTAATCCTGCTGTAATACCTGCCATATTATTTACTTGACCACCAAATCTTGTAGTAAATCCTAATCTACCGCCCGTAATTCCACCATCAGCAAACATCCCTTGTTGTTTAGCTTTCATCATTTGTTCCCCTCGGGTACTCCAACCTAATCTATTTCCTAATTCTTGATTTGCTTGCCCCCATGTCATAGTTTTATCATTTTTACCTAAAAGTTCATTAATTTGAGCCTGCTTTTGTTCACTTTGTTGAGATAAAGAACTAGCAAGTCCTTGTGTTCTACTAGTTAATGGTTCAGTTCGTGAAGTGGAACTAGTAGCAGCAGGAGATACTGTAGTTTTAGGAATACTTACATGTCTACCCTGAAGAGGTCCATTAGAAAAAGTTGTTAGAGTGCTAGGGGCACTTGGAGATGCATTATACCTTGCCGCTTGAGCAGGTGCATAAGTTTTATTCAAAGGAATCTCACGTCTCGCTCCTATAGGAATCCCTAAAAACTTATCTTGATACCCCAATGATACTCCCTTTGGTGCCATTACAGTGCCAGTGCCAGGTAAAAACTTACCTAATTGCTGTAACCATCCACCACCGCCATAAGATTTTACTATTCCACCTTTTGCAAGTAGAGTTGGTTGCCATCCCCAAGGCATAGGATTACCCATCGGACCTGGCATACCTCTTAAATTAGGTCTTGGAATATGACCACCTTGAGGTCTCACATATCCAGGATGAGGTAGTGGTGTATGAGGTCCAACAGGAATATCAGATGCTACCTGTAAAGCCTGACTAGAGAGGCCTCTAAAATAATCTTGTGATTTTGAATCATAGAGTTCTAAATCTTCGCCTCCAGGAATACCACCAGAAGCATAAGGAACTATACCACCAGAAGCATATGATGGTGCAAAAGATGTTCTAGGTCTGGGAGCACCTACAAGTTTATCAACTTGTTTCATAAGTTGTTCTGCAGCTTTTTTGGTAAGTACTTTTCTTACCACTGCTGATATAGTTGCTCTTGCCATTACTCCTCTACTAATTAATGCTGCAAGACCAACAGCATCAAGAAGCGGACCATCACCAGGGAACAATATCGCAGCGGCAGTGGCAGTAATCAAACCAGCATTTATTAATCCATCAATTGCACCCTTTAAATCAAATCCAGGTGTTTGTCCAGGTGCTCTACCCTTATCTCTACCTCTATCAGTAGTTGTTGGTGGTAATTGTGGTAGAGGAGTATTGTCGTTTGGACCAGGCCAATTCGGTATATTTACATCAGGTACTGGAGATGGTGTTGGAGGGGGTAAAGTTAATCCACCAGGACCAGGACCAGGATTGGGAAAAGGAGCTGGAGCGGGAGATCCGCCAGGTTGAAATATTGGAGGAAGCACAGTTCCTGGCTGCCTGACAGGAGAAGTTGCTGGTTGTGTGGCAGGAGAAGTTGCTGGTTGTGTGGCAGGTGCTGTAGCAGGGTTTCCTAATGGAGGTATTAATGGAGGTGAAGATTGTTTAGGAACATTTTCAGGAATACTTATACAAGTACAATCTTTTTTCTTTTTACCAAAATCTATCGTTTTATCTAATAGATATTCCTCAAAAGTATTTTGATATAATTCTCTCTTTCTTTCAAATAATTGCTTTTCTGTTGTATACTGAAGGCGCTGAAGTTTAACAATGTTTTTCATCAACTTTTCAGTCGCAATCATCTTACCTTCAATGGCTTTAAGATGACCTTGAATTGTTTTATTTTTTACCGTAGGAATTTTTACATTTTCAAGTTTTAATGTAGGTAAAACAGGAGTAGGTACTGGAGTATCAACAACACCAATTACTTGATCTGGTGTTAAAGGAGGATTTACTTCTCTGACTTCAAGACCAGTATTGTTATTTGGAGTAAAATCTTGTGTTGGTGTTTGCTGCTGAGTATTTTGTGTTTGATTCTGTTGATTCTGTTGATTCTGTTGATTCTGTTGATTAGAAGTTGAATTATTAGCAGCAGGAGTTGAAGTGGGAGTTGGATTAGTCCCTCCTGATGGATTTGGATTAGCTGGTGGTGTTGCCATTACTGCTGTGCTGCTCTTCTTGCGTTTTCTTTCTCAATGTATTCCACCAACAATTGAACGTAAATATCACGTTCCCAAGGCATCATCTCTTCTATTTCTGTCAAAGAGTATTTATGATGCTGCATTAAATTAAAATTTAATCGATAATAGTTCTCCAGATTATTCTGGAAAACTGCTATGCGAAAAAATTTGCCAGACCCTCAATCGTCACCTCACTTTCGACACCAGTTTTGGGATTGGTAATTTTGACTGTATGCTTCAACTTAGGCATTGTATTGAAGAAATCTTGAATTTTCTGGTATTGCTTAGAATTCAAACTCTCAACAAATTCTGCCATTTCCTTTCTGGTGGAATTTGCTGCTTCCCATACTTCTTCTTCATTATAAATCTGTTCAATACAATCTACAGCATAATCGAAGGTGCTATCAATAACACTCTTCGTCTCAATATTTTTCTTATCAGCAATATATTTCATAGTAGGATATTTCATTTTCACGAAGTATCCATTACCCAAATCAATTACACTATCGTGCTTATCATCTTTATGCACTTTGATTGCATCGATGTCAATCGTTACTTCTACCTGTGTTTCACCATCATCAGGACAGGTGATTGAAAACTCCAGTTCTTCACCAACTGATTTTGCACGAATATTTAAGAAAATATATTCAATATCAAATGTGGATAAACTATCAATATCAATCTTTGACTGAACACAGTTATTGATAATTTGAATAATAGCATCTGTAATTTCTTGCTGTTCTTGTGATTCTAAAGCAAGAAGAAGAATCTTTTCTTCTTTAACGACAAATGCTCTATATTTAATCTTTTTCTCAGTAGATGGAATAGTTAATTCATATAACGGAGAATTAATCTTAGGCAGTGACATACTCAAATAACCTCTTTAATTAATAAAATACAGTAATGTTTTTTTCGTAACGGAATTGAACTCTTAATTTTACAAGTGTTGATGGACCATATCCAAGTGGAATTGACTCAACGGAATAAGGGTATGCATTATATATGTGGGTAATAGAAGACTTACCACCCTTATACGAAGTAGGTTGTTTATATGATTTTTGAACTGAAATTTTCTTACAGCAAATCTCATCATAATAAGCCAGAGTAGTAATATTTGTTCTCGTCGCTCTTTGACCTTCTCCTTTTGCCTCATATTCAACATACTCAGCGGTATTTAATCCATACTCAGGAAACATTGAATACATCCAAGCTTCAAAAAACTTTGTCGGATTTACTTGATTAGTATTAATCCAACTCAAACTAAAATCATTGAAAAGTTTTGCGTGAGGAAAGTTAATTAATCTTCCTGTGTACATACCATCAATTTCTTGTGTTGCAGCATACTTTCCAGGAAGAGATGCTTCATCACAAAGCATCATCATATTTGCAAATGCACTCCCTGTAGAAAATGTTGTAAATCCTACTAATTCTAAATTTTCTCTCAATCTATCACCAATTCCAGAAAAATCAAAACTGACCTCATATTCGTTTGAATATGAGGCACCCTTATCACGATTAAATTGACTCCTTATTTCTGAGAGTACGCCCATTTATTTTCTAAATAAATTAAATCTTCTAATATATTTATGGCATACTCTGGGAAGTATCTTCCAAATAATCCCAAAAAATACAGAGGTAATCCAACACAAGTATTCTATCGTTCTCTCTGGGAACTTAAGTTTATGAAGTGGTGTGACCTAAATGATAATATTCTTGAGTGGGGTAGTGAAGAGATTGTAGTACCATATCGTTCACCTCTAGATGGTAAATATCATCGTTATTTTGTAGATTTTTATATTAAAGTTAAAAATAAATCTGGACAAATTAAAAAATATTTGATAGAAATAAAGCCAAAGAAACAGACGATAGAACCAGCAGTACAAAAGAGAAGAACTCCAAGATATATTAATGAAGTCACAACTTATGTGATAAATCAAGCAAAATGGGAAGCAGCACGAGAATGGTGTGCTGATAGACAATTAGAATTCCTCATTCTCACAGAAGACCATCTCAATGTCAAATAAAGGTTTCAAAAAAGATGTAAAAGCACCAAAGGGTGGTCTGGAGAAACATATCGTCAAAGAATCTGGAGGAAAAGCAAAAAGTCGTGAATGGTATAGAAAAGAAGTATTTGAATATCTCTATAAAAATGTTACTGATGAAGTTGTACCAGGAAAAATGTATTTTTTTGAATATGACCCTAAATTAAAGGAAACTTTGCCTCGTTATGACATCTATCCTTTAGTATATGCAGTTGACAGAGGCAAGGATAATTTTTTAGGTCATAATTTACATTATGTTAGAGACAAATTAAGACCAGCTTTAGCGAAATCTGTTCTAAATAAAGTAGCAAGATTTCCTGATGAAACCATTCACAGATACATCTTTAAAAATGCTGATAATTTCTTTTTTGAAGTGAAAGATGAAGATTGGGAATTTATATCATCACTTCCTTTAGAGAAATTTATAGAAAATTAAATGGCAACAGCAAGATTTCCACACGATTTTACTAGTAGTCCACAAACAGATTATATGCTGTTTGAAGCTAAGAGGAGAGTATATACTGGTGAGGACGGTCAATATACTGATGCTGCTGACCAAAATGGAACTAGTAAAGTAATACTATACATGCCGCAAAAGATTACAGAATCGCAAATGCAAATGTATAGAAATACAAAATTGGGACCAGAAGCATCAGCATTATTAAGAAATACTGGATCAAGAACAGGTGTTGATGCAACTGGACCGACTTCAGCATTTAGCTATATTAAAAGAATGCTGGAAGGTTCAGCACTTAATACAATAAGTTCTGCGATGGCAAAAATAGGTTCAGATGCATTAGATGAAAATTCTATTTTATCTGCCACTAGTGGTATTATATACAATCCTATGATGGAAGTTTTGTATGATGGTCCCCAATTTAGAACATTTAACTATCAATTTATGCTATTTGCAAAATCTGATAGAGACGCAGAAGAAATTTATAAAATAATTAGATTTTTTCAATTTTTAGCATCACCTTCAAAAGGTGGTGTCCCACAAAATTTAGAGTTATCATCTGCTATTTCTACAAGTGCTGGTATTAATGCAGCATCATCTTTGGGTAGTGCTGCTGCTGGTGCATTTACAAGTGCTTTGACACCAACAACTGGTACTGCAGGTGGTGGTGGAGGTGCTGGTGGTGGAGGTGCTGGTGGTGGTTTGGCTGGTATATTTACCAGTCTTTTAGGTGGAACTGCTTTATCAGTTGGAGCAATAACACCAAACGGTTTATTCAGTACAAATACTAGATTTATAACTCAACCACCACAAGTAAATATACTATATCAGAGAGGTGGTGATATCCATCCATATATAGATTCTCCTCAAATTTGTGTATTACAGAATATCAATATAGATTATACTCCAACTGGAAATTATACAGTGTTAAACAATCTGGGTGATGCAAATAAAGCAACAACTGTTGCGACAACAGTAACATTATCATTTACGGAAGCAAAAATTAAATTTGCTGAAGACTATTACAACTAATAAGGTACAATGTTTTTCTCACTTCTTCCAAATATAGAGTACTCTGAACAAAGAGTAAAATTCAGATATACTGAGCAAGACTACACTATTGCTAAAAATATTTTTCGTGAATTTACTTTCGATAATGCCATTTATACCACTGATTTATTTACTGAAGTTAATGTAATTAATGGTGCTAGACCAGATTATATCTCAGAACTTCTTTATAAAAATCCAAATTATGATTGGACTATTTTATTAACCAATCGTATTATCAACAGATTTCATGATTGGCCGATGAGCGATAGTGCATTTGAAAAATACTTATATGAGAAATATGAAGACCCTAGTGAAATCAGACACTATGAAACTATTGAGATTAAAAATGATTTAGGAGAAGTTGTCCTTCCTGAAGGAACTATTGTTTATTACGATCCATCTAACCCAAGTTCATTTACCTTTAATTATGTAAAATCTTTCAATCCTATAGTTTTTGAAACTGTTACTGGTGTTGAAGCAGTAGTATCAGTGAGTCATTATGAGTACGAAACAAGAAAAAACATTAAAAACAGCACTATTCAGATAATTAAACCAGCATACATTAAAGATTTTGTTAGATTATTCAGGGAAGCAGTAAAATACTCACCAAACGAGAATCTAGAAAATACTAAAATTAAGAAAACTCTCAGAGGAATCTGAAAAAAACCCTACAGGCAAAAAAATAGGCGGAAATTTTTTTCCGCCTTTTTTGTAACTAAAAGTCAATTTTGGTTTGAGGGTCAATCCTCCTCTGCCAGACGAGCAAAGTAACTCAGGGTATCATCCTCATCGTCGGATGCTGCTACAGGGGCAGCAACCCTAGGCAGAGCGGGTTCTCGTGATGCTACTGTGTTAAACATCTGAGTGCTGCGGGCAGGGGGCGAGAAGATCTGTTCGTCATCCTCATCCTCAAAGGTCTCACGATCAACACGGGCAGGTTTGGACTTGCCACGACCGAGCACCACGTTCAGACGGGACTCAAGTTCTTCATAGGTCTTGAAGTTCTTGGCATCCATAAACTCGGACAGAGGATACTCACTACGCCAAATCTTTTCCAGTTCACTGTCACTGAAGTCACCGAGAGTAGAGACCGAAGCGAACTCAGACTTGTCATAGTTCCAGTAACCTTCAACCTTACGGATCTTCAGTTTGAAGTTAGCACCTTCCCAGAAATCAAAAGGATTGATGGGAGTTTCATCTTGGAATTCAGGTTGCATTGCTGCCTGAATCTTATCAAAGATCTTCTTACCGTACTTGAAGATGAAGACCTTACCTTCGTTGCTAGGATTAGCAGGGTCACTCACAACATAGATGTTGGAGTAGTAGGACAGTTTACGCTTCTGTTTGCGGGCGATTTCCTTATCGCTATCGTGACCACTGTTCCACAGTTCACGATTCATTTCTGCAACAGGATCCTTCTTGCCCAGAGTCGTCAAAGAGTTTTCAATATACCAACCACCAGGACCTTGGAAACCGTGAGACCAGATCTTTGCCCAGGGGAGGTCTTCTCCTTCAGGTGCAGGCAAGAATCGGATCACGGCAAAACCATTACCAGACTTGTCCATTTCAGGTTTCCAGAGACGGTCATCAGCGGATGACGTGCCAGCGTTCTGCAGTTTCTCAATTTCGCTGGTGAGTTTCTCAAAACCAAACTTAGATTGCTTCTTAAGATCAGCAAAAGACATTCGTATTACCTCGTATTAAGTGGATTAGTTGTGTGGCGGACAACCACTTGGTTATCCTACCCTATTTAGATGGTGCCGTCAAGTACCTGACGCTTCATTTCTTCCATACTTGACGCAAAATTATCATAGATCTGATTCATATTAGCACCAGTTATGGTCATCCCAAGCATTCGTGCTGCCTTGACAAATTGTTCTTTAAGATCAAGAGCACGGGGGTCATCAGACAGGGAAATCCTGTTATAAAAAATCTTCTGTTTTTCAATTAGGTTGAGCATCTTATCGATGCATTCAAGTTTATCGTCACGGGGTAGCATCAAAAGATTCGGAAGGAATTTAATAATTTCCTGCTGCAAATCAGTAATTTCTTGAGCTTCCTTCCTTACGATTTCGGAATCAAAGAAAGACATTTGTGGTCTAGGACCTTCTCCTTAAGTGTACATTTGTATTTAACAACATCTGGGGTGAGAAATGGAGAGTATTTTAGGGCGGTTCTCCTCACATCCTTCCAGATTAGTTGTTCTGTAATCATTCTATCAAATCTTGGAATAAAGTCAAGTATTTGATTCATAATAACAAAAGTTTCCATCGAGATTCGTTTTCCCAATAGAAACTTGAGTAATGGTGGATGTGAACCATCAACTTTAAATAGATCATCAAACTCTTGAACTTCTGAGAGGAGAAAGTCTACATCTTCACTGAAAGTATAGTGTAAACTTTCCATTCTCTTCTTCCAGTCCTGGTAGGTATCATCCCCATCAGTTCGTATCATAGTCCCAATCCAATTAGAAGGATCAGAGACGAAGTTAGCGACGAAATAAGGAAGAACCTCGCACTCTTTGTGTTTATTAACGAGTTTCTTGAAAAAATACCTGTCCTTCCTCTTCTGGAAATTTTCTTCTGTTGCTTTCGTTTTGCCATTGAATTTAAAGAAATCATAACTGTCGGTGGTGAAGTGTAACTTCAGTGCGACATACATTTTATAGGATTCAAAAGCGGTCATATAGCAAGTCGTGCTTTAGATGATTTTTTCATATAGTTTAGTCGTTGTGCATCGTACTTCAGTTTCTCCTTGAGAGGTTTGGAGATTAACTTTGAGACTGTTTCAATCTCAATGTTATGTTCATTACAATAATGTACGATGCACTCAATGTAGTTCATAGAACCATCACTAACCTTCATAAGGTTCTCAATTTCCATTGAGAACTTTGAAGAAGTCATAAACTTCTCCTCAAGGATATCATTGATTCTATCCTTTGACATTGGCAAACTTTGCTCCGTTGTGGTACTCAAAAAATTCATTAACATAGTCTAAAAGTAATTGGTGATACATCATTTTATCATACTTTTCAAAAATTTGCATCTCTCCATCCTGACAAGCAATCATCACAACGATTTTATCAATCTCGATACCAGTCCGCTCCCAGTAAGCGTAACCGTATGCCATACATTGAACAAAATAATGTTCAATCCAATCTTCACGCTTTAACTTTCCTGATGTTTTAAAGTCAATGATTGCGAGTTCACCGTTGTACTCTGCAATACAATCTACTCTACCTGCAATTCGGAAGTCATCACTGTAGAGTGGTGCTTCTAGTGCGTGAATATTATTTATATTGTCAAGGTAGGGTTTTGCTGATTCAAACATTTGCCAGGAGGCAGATGCCTGTTCCATAAGATTCTTTGGAGCTACCTGAAGGTTGTTTAGGTAGTCTTCAGCATACTTATGGAACACTGTACCACGAGTTGTAGATACCTTACAGATTCGATCTGCTTCAGCATCCCCTACCTTCTGCCTCCAGTCTGCAAAAAACTGACGATTTTTGTGAGTAGTGACAGAAGTAATAGAAGGATACTTACTACCATTAGGGACAGGGTAATGACGTACTCCATTAACGGTTACGGGTTCAGGAAGTTCAATTAAAGAATTACCAATGTGTTTAAACATATCAAAGACCAAGATTCATTTTGCTTACGAGATAGGATTTTACCAGACCAGAGCGTACAATGTCGTCCACACCAAACTCAATTGTACTGAACTCTTTCATCGTCTCAAGGATTCGGAGGAAGTCTACGATGCCATTACGTTCGTGTTGCTTAACAAGGTCAGACTGAACAACGTCACCACAGAACATAATCTTGGTGTTCTCACCGACACGAGTGATGATGGAATCAAGTTCGTGGAAGTTGAGGTTCTGTGCCTCATCAATCAGAAGGATAGCATTATCAAAGGTAGTGCCACGGATGAAACTTGTAGACCAAAAACTAATCGTCCCTTGATTCTTGAGGTTCGTGTAGAGGAGTTCAAAAGCATTATCATCAGGCATCTTGAACATATACTTCACCATATTCTTATAAGGAATTTGATAAAGTGAGGACTTATCCTCATGATCACCAGGAAGGAAACCAATTTCACGAGTAGCAACGAGAGACCTAACAATATAGATTTTCTCGTAAGGAGTTCTTTCGTTGAGAACATCTTTCAGTGCAAGGTAGAGAGCGATAAAGGTTTTACCTGTACCAGCGGCACCATAGGCAAAAACATTTTGATCGAGATTATAATCGTGGAAAAACTTTTCTTGATTCTCCGTAAGTGGTTCAATGTCCTTGAGATAATCAAGGTTGATTGGTTTTTTACGTTGCATTTGTTTGTTGGACATTCCGAAAGGAACAGGATTTTGTGCTCTTTTTCTTGCCATAGATCAGGTATACCGAGAAAGGTTTGCGTTAGGGTGGTGATGTTGTACTTTTTGCATCACCTCTTTGAACCCATCAGATTGTTTGGGTTCTCCATATATAGTTCCTCCAACACCTGCCATCCAATCCTTATCCCAGTCGGGATTATCTTTTCTCCATTGAGTGTAGTCACTCATCGACATATAAAGTTCTTGTTTATCACCAGTCTTGGTGTTAATTACGTTGTAGGTAGGCATAGTTATTCAATCGTAATAGAAGGGGCATCAAAACATTCTGGGCATTCTTCAGCACGAGTCCAACCAAGTGCTTCAGATACTGCAGGGAACTGACAGATAAAAATACAACGGATTGCTTCTGCAATTTCCATATGTTCTTTCTGTGTGCCGTTAGCAGAACGAAGATCAATATAATGTATCCAAGACCTTACAGATCCAGTCATATAAAGTCTGGTTGGTACTGCGAGTGGGAGCACAAACCTTGCACATTCCTTTGCCACGCCCTGATTCAAGAGACGATTATAAAGTTGTTGTGCTTTAGCAAAGTGTTCTTGGATTTCACTCTCAAGAACCAGTTTAACATAACCATCAAGATCATCAGTAGAATTCTGACGGTTTTTTGTATCCTGACGACGAAGTTCTGGAATAGGAATATACTGAGTTAGAAGATTAGTATCAGCATACCGTTGCGAAAATTCTTGATATGTAAACGAACGATGACGTAAAATTTGAGCTGCGATACCACGAGTAGTATTAATCTCAACAGTCATTGTTGCTTGCTCAAAGATGCTCCAGTGTTGATGTTGAATGCAATACTTAAGGAGACCTGAGAACTTCTCATTTTCTTGATTTGCTGGGTTACTCACCCGAGCACAGTATGCCATATGTTTCTCAGCGTCTGGTGTTACTGAAATAAGCTTAGCTAACATTCTTTGTTTGAAACTGGACAGAGTTATCCTAGCAAGAAAAAAGGGGTCTGTCAAGACCCCTAGAGAATTATTTCATTGCCATCACAAGTTGTGCTTGATGTAGACGATTTTGTTTTTGGATTTGTTTTTTAATTACTAGTAACCAATTCATTTTGCTTCCTCCCAATTCCAATTTTGGCAAGGTCGATAAGCAATTCCACGGTACTTATTTTGTGGATGTGCTGGTGCGTGTGTTTCAGAATACCAATGACGATATTCTTCCTTAGGGGTATTAGTGTTATACTTACACCCTCTATAAGTTGCTTGTGACATTAGGGTTGCTCCTTTACGTTAGTAAATTTGCGTTCCTTCAGTCGGCTTTTGCGTCTATGAAGCAACCTTTCTTCGTTACCTGTTTAATTTCCCACACAATGTCATTCTTTTGTTGACTGGTTAATACTGCATGAGTATTAACTCTTCCTATCAGAAAGTTTGCCTGTAAACACGTTAATAACAGTGCTTCCATAGATGAACGTCCCGTTCCGAGTCGGCTTACTTCCGTTCGCTATTCGGAAACAGCGAATGAACGTACCTTATATATCTATTTATTTTAGTAACATTTGTTACCGTTTAATCTCTCTGACGCCAATCATCAGGTTTATCTTTTGTCCACCAATCAACCATATCATCTACACTATCAAATCCACGTTTGCCAAAACGTTCGTGACCAGTGCCACCAATGTCAAGTTGGTTTAAAAAATCATCCATATCTCCCTCCTGCATATCAGGATTCTCTGCAGTTCTTCGTGCTTGACGAAGAATAGTAGCAGCAGAACGATTTGAATTTGCAAGTTTCTCTGCCCAAATCATATCATCCAATGAAACCTCCTCGTGCTTAGCAATTTTTTGACAGATTGCTTCCAAACGAAGACGATATTGTGTAGAGAGCATAAGTAATCTCCAATATAAGTTTATTTATTTGAGTCTTGCCTCTAAATCGTTGATTCTACTGAATTCTTCGTATGCTCGTTCAGACCTTTCAGAAAGAATATCCGAGAGGTCATCAAGAATTACTTCGTTATCGATTTGTTCGTCAAGATACTTGTCAATTGCTTCTTTCAGGTAGCGTTTACGATGCCACTCAGGAGTGTATGGTTTATAATGAGTCATATAACTATCATCCCGAACTTTTTCCTTTCTTTTTCTTTTCTTCTGGTGACTGAGCACCCCACAGTTTAGGATTGACACGACCTTCAGATTGTTTCCAACCTTTCAGACCTTCCCTATACCTATCCCAATAATAGTCAAAGATTTCTACTTGTTTGTCTGGAATAACCAGATCATATGTAATTGCTCCATCGACTTCATAGGTAACTAAGTATGCGCTATAAGGCAAACTTCTATCATTTGCCACTTCAGGGTCACAATTTTGATGGAGAATTTTCATCAGCTACGACCTCCCCAAACGATTTCGGGGTAGGCTTCTGCTACTACATTTTTAGTAATTTTATACTTCTTACCAAGACCACCATCTTTAACAAGGCAAACTACCTCTGCCTCATCTTGATGAAGACCTTCAAGCATTTGAATGAACATTTGTTCTCTACGCATCTGCGTGAGGTTATTGTTACCACCCTTCACGAAATGGAACAGGAGACGCCCCTCGTGCTCCAGCATCGTGTGTTCTGTGCCCTTAGGTGCCTCGTTCTTCTCATAGGGCACAGGACCCTCAGGAATCATAGAGACCACGCTCTCGTCGAAGTTCCAGATGAATAAGGAGATTAATGTGTCACTTTTATATTGGTGCAGTAGGTCAATCTTTTCTGCTTTGGTTTTAGCGTTACTAACCTTCTGCAGAATTTCAGAAATTAACAGTTTCATTTTTTAAGCCAGGGTAAATTACTATTCGTAAAACAAAATTCAGTCATCAAATCATTCAGATGATATTTTCTGAAGTATTCCAGAGGAACTGATTTCTTCACACTATTTAGAGAGTTATAATAGGTGATGATATCGTTCTCAATATACTCTGGAATGTAATCGAAGTCAATTAAAACACGGTTTCTCTTAAAGTTTTTGTACTGTTCCTCGTTGCAAATGTTATGAGGGTCATTCACCATAAAAGATTCGATGACCTTTTTACTCAACGGTTTCTGACGTTTACCTGTAATAAAAGTATCATCAGGAGACAGAAAATTAGGAATACCATCCGAGCGGTCACCTTTTACAACGTGCTCATTAATAAACTCTTTGACCTCTTTAGGACTAAACTTAATGAACTTTTTGAGAACAGGATTGTACTGACGTACAAAAGAATACTTTTGTAGTTGTACAAAATCCTTATCACCAGAAAGAATTAGTACTGGTGTAGTACATCCATCTTTATAATGCTGCTTACACATGACAGAAATAATATCATCTGCTTCAGCTCCATCGACTTCTATGACCTTGTAGGGGAACAGTTCTTTAATCTCATCACGAATTTCGTTAAGACATCCAAAGATCTTATCCCAATCAAGACCAGATTTTTCACGATCTTTTTTACGATTCTGTTTGTAATAGGGAAAGAATTGTCTACGCCAGTACTTACGTGAATCATAACAAAGAATCAATTCACCAAACTCAGCAGAAAACTTTTTTTCATATGACTTGATACTATTCAATACCATATGTCTCATAAAGTTTTCATTCAGTTCTCCCGATGATTTAATCTGTGCCATCAGATTAGAAATCATCGTTTGATTCATATCAACAAGAATCATTATTCATCCTCCTCTTCATCGTCATCTACTAAAAACCTCACAGAGTACAGTTCAGAATTAATTGGGTTGCCATTATCATCAAAAAGTTCGGGATGATCAGAGAGTCTGTTTCTTTGAGTAGCATTTTCATAATACTCTCTGCCAAACCAACCAAAAACAAATCCCAGTATGCCAAACATTACAATCAGGAATGCCGAGAAAAAGAGGGCAATTGAGATCATGGTCTTTCTCCTGTTTGAGTTTTCTTAACCTTGAACCAAAAATCAAGGTGGAGTACAATCTCTCTTTTACCTAACTTTAAAATTCTTTCGGAGGAAATTCTAAAATCAGGGTCATGAGATTTCCTCCTCCTCGTCATTGCTTCTACACCTTTATTTATTTTCATTTTGTTGGAGGTATTTTGCAGTTTGTCGTATGTTCCCTATTCTTTTCCCATCAATATAAACTTGAGGAAAGGTACACTTTTCAAGTAGACTAACACTAGGTTCTAAATCAAGGTATTGTTTGTATGAGATTCCTTGTTCATCAGTGTTCATAGAATTAAGAACCTTAACCTCTTCAAATTGAATGTTATATGTGGTAAGAATTTTTCTAAGAACTTCGCAATTACTGCAATTGCTGACACTGTAAATTTTTACTTTCATTTTTCAATTCATAATAATATTTGAGAAGTTCTTTGTCTGTCATTTTGTTGTAATAACCACCATAGTATCTTGCATTTAAAATTGCGGGGTCTTCATCGTATTCATCAAACAAAATAAATTGAATGTGTTTGATCAAAGAAGTGCGATCCATAGCGGTTGTACCTCTGTATTGTGTTCCTATTTATTCTACAGGATCGGCAGGAGGTCTGTCAAGTGTTGCTGCCGTGATAATTGGATTTTTCATAAGGACTTTGAATCGACGGGTCACCCTTTGAAGTTCCTCTCTAACATTTTGAATTTTCTTTTCTGGTTTTGGAGTAGGGTTGAATCCTTTGTTCATTTTCACGATTCGTAGAGTCATTATTATAGCGTTCTTTAGGTGCCCTGTAAAGTCCAGGCCAAGTATCTCTTATTATTTCTGCAAGTTTGTAAGGAGTTCCTTCGTTAATCATAAGGTTAAGTAAAGATTAAAAAACCACCCCGAGGTGGGGTGGAACAACTCATATTGTGAGTAGTTTACAGGGCATTGCCTCGTGGCAAAACTTCCTCAGGGAATACAAAATTCTCGTGAGGTTGATCTACTGGAGCCATCCAGGCACGAAGACCTTCATTCAAAAGAATGTTCTTAGTGTAGAACGTTTCAAATTCAGGATCTTCAGCAGCACGAATCTCCTGACTTACGAAATCGTAAGCACGAAGATTAAGAGCGAGGCCAATAATACCGATAGAAGAAGTCCAAAGGCCCATAACGGGAACGAAAAGCATGAAGAAATGAAGCCAACGCTTATTACTGAAAGCAATACCAAAAATCTGTGACCAGAATCGGTTAGCAGTAACCATCGAGTAAGTCTCTTCCTCTTGCGTAGGTTCAAATGCTTTGAATGTATTTGCTTGTTCGCCATCTTCAAACAGAGTATTTTCTACAGTAGCACCGTGAATAGCACAGAGCAGAGCACCACCAAGAATACCTGCTACACCCATCATATGAAAAGGATTAAGAGTCCAATTATGAAAACCTTGCAGGAACAATAGGAACCTGAAGATAGCAGCAACTCCAAAGGAAGGTGCAAAGAACCAACTGGATTGTCCCAGTGGATACATCAGGAACACACTAACAAACACTGCGATAGGACCAGAGAAGGCAATAGCATTATAAGGACGGATGCCTACCAGTCGGGCAATCTCAAACTGGCGAAGCATAAATCCAATCAGACTAAAGGCACCGTGGAGCGCCACAAAAGTCCAGAGTCCCCCAAGTTGGAACCACCTGACGATATCCCCTTGAGACTCAGGACCCCAAAGTAGAAGAAGAGAATGACCCATAGAATCTGCAGGCGTTGACACAGCTGCCGTAAGGAAATTAGCACCCTCAAGGTAACTAGACGCCAACCCGTGGGTGTACCAGCTCGTAACAAAAGTTGTGCCAGTGAGCCAACCACCAAGGGCAAGATAAGCAGTGGGAAAAAGTAATAGTCCAGACCAACCCACAAATACAAAGCGATCTCGTTTAAGCCAGTCATCCAGGACATCGAACCATCCTCGTTGTTGAATAGGTTGTGAAAGTGTAGACGAAACCATTTATCCTCCATAGAAAAGAAAAGGGGTCCGAAGACCCCATTGTTTAGTTTTGATTTTAAATCAACCGATTGCAGGTGCGGTGAGAGCAACAGGAGTGTTCTCAGCAGCAGCAAGATCCAGAGGGAAGTTGTGTGCGTTCCTCTCGTGCATCACTTCCATCCCAAGACCAGCACGGTTCAGTACATCAGCCCAAGTATTCAATACACGACCCTGTGAGTCAATGATCGACTGGTTGAAGTTGAAACCGTTGAGGTTGAATGCCATCGTGGAAACACCAAGAGCAGTGAACCAGATGCCTACAACAGGCCAAGCAGCAAGGAAGAAGTGCAGAGAACGTGAGTTGTTGAACGATGCGTACTGGAAAATCAGACGACCAAAGTAACCGTGAGCAGCTACAATGTTGTAGGTCTCTTCTTCTTGTCCGAACTTGTATCCATAGTTTTGGGATTCGTTTTCGGTAGTCTCACGAACGAGGGAACTTGTGACCAAAGATCCATGCATAGCAGAGAACAAAGAACCACCAAATACACCAGCCACCCCAAGCATATGGAAGGGGTGCATGAGGATGTTATGCTCCGCCTGGAAAACAAGCATGTAGTTAAATGTTCCACTAATGCCGAGCGGCATACCATCAGAGAAGGAACCTTGTCCAAAGGGATAGACGAGGAAAACTGCAGTAGCAGCAGCAACGGGTGCGCTGTAGGCAACACAAATCCAAGGACGCATACCCAGTCGGTAAGAAAGTTCCCATTCACGACCCATGTAGGAGAATACACCGATAAGGAAGTGGAATACCACCAGTTGATAAGGACCACCATTATATAGCCACTCATCGAGTGAAGCAGCTTCCCAGATGGGGTAGAAGTGCAGTCCAATTGCATTGGACGAAGGGATAACAGCACCAGAGATGATGTTGTTGCCATACATTAGTGAACCCGCAACAGGTTCACGGATACCGTCGATATCGACAGGAGGAGCAGCGACGAAAGCAACAATGAAACAAATAGTTGCTGCGAGCAGGGTAGGAATCATAAGAGTTCCAAACCAACCGACATAAAGACGGTTATCGGTAGAAGTTACCCACTCACAGAACTGTTCCCAAGTGTTACTTCCACGCTGTTGAGCGATGGATGCGGTCATAGTTTTTAAAAGAACGTTAAGGTTTACATAAATTGTTAAGGAATGTATCTTTTCCTTAACACTTATTTATAATACCACGGTTTACCGCACCTGTCAAGCCCTAGTCAGTCTTCAGTTCTGAGTCTAATGCGTCCATAAATGCTGCTCGCTTTGCCCACCCATCGCCTTTTGTGGTTCCCTGGGCAGGGTTTATACATTCCTCATAATGAAATTTATCACACACGAGACTAGCGAGTTCAGTCTCGTTTCCAAGTTTATTTGTACCCGACCAGTAGTGCTGATTATTAATCCAGCAAGCACCACAACGGGGACAAGTCTTGGTATTAAATTCTGACATTTTAGTTGTATATAAGGTTAATCATAATCTAATCACTGAACCATAATGTGTCAGCTAGTACATTACGAATAATGAATGAAACTCATCAATATTTCTCCTTCCTTTCGCACCTGATCCAGATGGTATTTTCCCCAACCAATGTTACGCCATTCAGTTTTGCCGTCCTTTTTTAAAATCAAAACGCTTAAGTATCGCACGATAAAAAAATACCCTCCGTAGAGGGTATTTAGGTTAAGTATTAAACTTGTGATGTTTCCCTAACAGTACTCTTAACATATTCAAGAACTGCTTCAGGAGTCGTTGCAACATAAGGATCTTCAGTTGCATTATCCCGACGACCAGGCTCTTCTACCATCCATTCAATAGTTCCATCATTAACTACTGCAGCATAACGCCAGGAACGATTGCCGAAACCGAGATTAGATTTAGCAACCAACATTCCCATACCAGTAGTAAACTCTGCATTACCATCAGGAATCAGTTTTACACGAGCAACATTTAAATCTCGTGCCCAAGCGTTCATCGTAAAAGCATCATTAACTGAAATACAATAGACTTCATCGATGCCAAAATCAATAAACTCTTGATACAGATGGTCAAAACTTGGCAGTTGTTTGTTACTGCAGGTAGGAGTAAATGCACCTGGCAGTGAGAAGATTACTACACGTTTGCCAGAAAAAAGTTCTTCAGTACTACGAGTTACAAACTCGCCAAACTCACGAAAAACAAAATTAATATTAGGAACAGTTTGCGTCATAGTTTTCTTTTAGTTTTATTCTGAATTACAATAAATTTATCTTTGGGAAGGGTGCCTGCTACCTTGACTTCAAGTTCATCGTCACGGTCCCAGGCACCTGATTCAATCAGTTCAGTAAGAGCAAGAGCAAATTGCCCAAGCATATCACCAGTATTATAAATCACATCAACTCCAATATTCACAGAATACCAGGAATGATTTGACCAGTGGTGAGGTAAGAACCTACAGCTGCAACGAAACCGATCATTGCAAAACGAGCATTGAGGACTTCTGCCTCAGGGGTGAATCCGAATTTCATAGTTGTTCTCCTAGATTAAAGGTTTTCTTCTTGTTCAGTAAGGATGACACAATCGCTGGTGGGATATGCCACACAAGTAAGGATAAATCCATCAGCAATCTGGTCATCATCGAGGAAAGATTGCTCCTCATTGTCCACTGTACCACTAATCAGTTTACCAGCACAAGCAGAGCAAGCACCAGCACGACAGGATGAAGGAAGGTCTACTCCTGCTTCTTCTGCTGCCTCAAGAATATATTGGTCAGCAGCACACTCAAAAGTATTTTCAGTGCCATCAGGGGATTGAAGGGTAATATTAAATGCCATTAGTAAGTTTCAGAGAGTTTTTCTACGGAATATGCCAGCAGTACAAAAAAGCTGACTCCTGTAATTGTAAACAAAATCTCAGTCATTGTCAATCAATTGTCAGAAGATGCCGAAGAAGAGCTTGCCAGTGACCATATAAGAAATAGCACCAGCAACAATGCCGACCATTGCCCAGCGTCCATTATACATCTCCGTAGTTTGCATAGGTGTCATAAGACCTTTGCGGTTATATTCTTGATAGACCATTTGGGGTTCTTTTGCAAACATATTTTGCTGCCCACGGTCATTAGTTGTTACCGTCATTTTACTTTGTAAAGATTTACAACAATATTATATAGCAAAAAGAAAGGGGCGTCAAGCCCCCGAATGTTAAGAAATTCTTATAAAAGCGGAGTATCGGAATCGAACCGACGACATCTAACTTGGAAGGATAGCGTTCTACCGCTGAACTAACTCCGCAGGTGGAGGGCGTCACTCCTCCGTGCTTAGGCTCGCCACCAATTTTGAGTACGAGAAAATTGGAAACTCGGCGGAGAAAGAAATTCCCCATCCGCACCACCTGCTTTTGAGAAAAGCAGGAAAACAACAGGGGTCATATTGACTCCACCAGTACTTTTAAAGTCTCTCCGTGACTATACGAGGGGGTTCCCGACCAGTGCTGTTAAAGTCCATCCGTGACTATGAGGTTATTATACTATGACTTTGATATTTTGTCAATAGTCTAAATTCATTTCTTTATTCCATAAAAATATAAATCACACGAGTGTGTATTTACTTGCCATTCATAAGTTGAAAAATAATTATTAAAATTAATTTTATCTGTAAAATCTTGTTCTGTTAAATTTTTATAGTAATCCCAACCCAAATCTGTTGTCAAAGGAGATGCCCAAGGATTAGTTCTACTAGTTCCATGTTCTGGTCTTCCTACTGTGGCACAAGTGAAAAAAATAAATCCTTCTTTTGCACAAAGCCTTATCATATTTTGAAATGTCTCTAACCAATATGGATTGTGTTCAAAGCATTCTGCTGAGCAAACAACATCATAACTTCCATCTGGAGCATCATATTCTTGACCAGGACAAACAATATCAACACCTGGACCATCACCAACATCTATTCCAGTGTAATCACAAGAACTAAAAAAATCTCTTAGTGTTCCATTAATATTTAAACTTCCCACTTCTAAAACTTTTTTGTCAACAAATTTTTCTGAAAAGGTGGTTTTTAATTTTGATACATAATCTCTTTGTTCTTGATGTGCCATTTCAGTAATTTAAAATAGTGTTTCTTTGAATATCTATATTGTAATTATATAAACCAATTCCGACTGGAAGATTTTTATTTGGATATACTAAATTTACTTTTGGACTCATAAGACCAATCCAAAATTCATATCTAACTCTTCCTTTCCAAAAATCATTATCAGGACAACAATCCCATCTTTCTGCAACTGGTCTAGGTAATTTTTTCAAATAAGAAGATGTAGACCACCAAAAATTTCCAGAAAAATGATTTCCTAACCATAAAATTCCAGATACATCAAATCCATTTTTCAATGAATTTATATTATCTTTCCATTTTTCTATTACACCATACTCTAAAACCTTTCTCCATCTATTAGTTGGTTTAGAAATACTAGTAACAGATTTACTATGAATATATCCTATAAAATTATAAAGTGAGCAGTTATCATATAATCTTAGTAAAGTATTTCCTTCACCTTGATTTTTAATATCATTATCGTTTAAATCAAACCAGTGATGTTTAATCTGCGGATATGATTTTAATACTTTTAAAGATTTTTGATAATCATTGTAAGTGGAAAGAATACAAACTTCAACTTCACACGAATTTAATAAATTTGAACCTTCTATGCAATCCAACTGCTCATACAAAAGAAGCTCCCAACTTGAGGGAGCTTCTGAAATAAAAAAATGATAGTAAATTTTATTGGTTAACATAACTTATTCCGTGGTCATTATGATTTGTATAATTCATAGTAGTTTTATATGCTTCAATAATTACTTTGGAATTTTTTAGCGAATGGAAAGGATTATCTGGACTACTATGACCTTCACATAATGGATGTTTGTGTTCAATGAATCCTCGCATATGCGCTTGAATTCTTAAATCTACTGGTCTAGACATATCCTCACATATTATTAATAATTTTTCACATCCTTTTTTAGAAACGATATATCCTTCAGTTCCACAACCAGAGCAAACTTTTCCAGTAGAATCTGCACCTACTCTATTACTAATATAAAGAACATCAAAATCATCAGGTGCTTCAATACTTTCAATTTTTTTAATTACTTCAGCATCATCTTCTAAAACACAAGCATATTCAATATCATTATCTAGGATATGCTGCCACAATTTATAATGAGACATAGCACAACCACAAATTCCATTACCATAAAAATGATATTCCTTCCATAAAGGAGGAACATCATTTTCAGTAATTAATTTACCATCACAACCAACAAACTTTATAACCTCTTGATTTAATTCAAGAAAATTTTTTTGCACTCTCTCCCATCTTTCAGGACTTTTCTCAAGAGTAATACAAAATATTGGTAATGAATTAATAATCATAATCAACCAAAGAATGTAATCCTATCTTCTCCAGCAGCGCCAGGATAACCAGTAATGCTAACACCATCCTGCTCCCAGAAGTCTTGACTGCCAGAAGGCATATAAGAACTCTGACGAGGATAAGTTTCATTAAAGAAAAAACCATCCTTCACTGTAGGATCATTGTTTTCATTCTTTACTTCGACTTTATATTGCCTTTTAATATCTTCTATTGTACCAATGGTATCAGCAATTCTACGAAGTTGATATGCTTGAGAAAGATCTACAGAAGATTTAAGTGCATTACGCAGTTCAGATTCTGCATTGTTCAGATAATCATAAGTGCTCATTTTCTTTTCCTCAGGTGGTTTAGCGGGTACAAATTCAGTTTTGTTTCTCCAGACGAATGGAGTATTGTTTAGTGTCATTCAAAATCCTCGTCGTCACTATCTTTTATATAGCAAGGTACTCGGTCGGGGTCCAACCATTTTGCATACTCAATGTCCTCCATAGCAGTCAGACATTGCATTTGATTATCAAACAGGTAAATGTCATACCATCGTTTTGTGTAGAAATCTTTTTTCTGCATCCTGAAATCAGGCATACCATTCAATTCGATGATACCTTTTTGCACAAAACGATAACCTTCTCGCTCAAGAATAACTTTAGGGGCAAGGGCAGGCATAACAATCCTCAATTACAGACTAATGGTAGCACCGACTGGTCAGAGCGTCAAGTCCTTTTCCAGTTGGGTTAGGACAACTTCATAATCGTCATCGGGGTCTCCGAACAGTTGAAGACCATTGACATCGTAAAACTCATAAAGCTTTTTATAAAGATGAGGATAGTCATCTTCAAGATTTACAATTCCATCAACGGCATCATTGAGAACTTCAAGGTCGTTGGCGAATTTACGAAGAAGTTTGTTTCTGTTCATTAGTATGTCTAAAATACTTTTACATTATAGCATACTTTGTCAAGTGGGAATACTGGGAGTTGAACCCAGACTAAGCCCTTATAAGGAGCCCGCTCTAACCATTAAGCTATACTCCCGTAATTAAAATCGGAGCGGCAGGATTTGAACCTGCGACATCCTGCTCCCAAAGCAGGCGGTCTACCAAGCTGACCTACGCCCCGAAGATATCAGCGTATCTCCACTGAATCCAGAAGTCTGCGAGAAACTTTTCGTTCCTTGCGTTGTTCTTGCCATTGGAGGTCCGCATCTGATAATAGTGTACCAGACTTTTTCTGATTTGTCAAGCGTTTTTTATTAACACCTTCAACAATCTCAACTAATGACATATTGAGTGCAGAAATTCTCACCTGACCACTACGATCAAGTGTAAGATAAGTTTCGTTAGAGCAGTGGCATCCAACACCCTTATTTACCTGAGAAGTTTCTAACTCTTTATTGCAGCATTTGCATCTAATCTTTGCCATAATATTAAATATTCTGTTTTATTTAGTGGGCGATGACGGGATCGAACCGCCGACGTACACGGTGTAAACGTGCCACTCTACCGCTGAGTTAATCGCCCTGGCGGCCCTTTTGTTTAAAGGAGGTAGAGCCGAACCCCACTATGAGAATAAAAGTTTGGACCCTTTATTCTATTTGTTGCTGCGGCATCCTGGTTTATCTTTCCAGTGCAAACAGCGATTTGGAAGGAGAGCTCTTGGACGAATCCGCAGGATCACTTCCAACTGGAGTGGCAGGGATCGAACCTGCGACCAATCGGTTAACAGCCGACCGCTCTACCGCTGAGCTACACTCCAATGTAATTTCCCTTTCGGGATGGAGAATAGGAGACTCGAACTCCTGACTCCCTGCTTGCAAAGCAGGTGCTCTACCAACTGAGCTAATCCCCCAGATGGATTAAGTGTGATATATCTCATAAGGATATAACAGGGACTTAACCTCTATCGTATATAGTATGACACATTCTGAAGAATCTGTCAAGCGTCTCAGGAGGGACTTGAACCCCCGACCAACTGCTTAGAAGGCAGATGCTCTATCCAACTGAGCTACTGAGACATAGGACAATCATACCAGCAATGGCACAGATTGTCAAGTGGGAAATACTGAACTTGAATCAGTGACCTCACCCTTATCAGGGGTGTGCTCTAACCAACTGAGCTAATTTCCCATACGGAGGATGTTGGATTTGAACCAACGGATCCCTTTACAGAGATCAAGAACTTAGCAGGTTCCCGCTTTAAACCACTCAGCCAATCCTCCAAGGTGGGCAGGGAGGGATTTGAACCCCCGTAGGCAGAGCCAGTGGATTTACAGTCCACCTCCATTAACCACTCGGACACCTACCCGATCTGTTTATTGTATCACTCCTTCAGGCAACTGTCAACCCATGAAGCACAGATTCTCATTTCCCCACCAAGTAATTTTTGTGCTTCACTACCATCTGGTGTTTGCTCAACATACTTCGGTTTATACTTCTTATCTGCTTCAGCAATAATTCTATCATACTCTGGTGTGACTTCATCAATTGCTCTTGTCACATCTCTAGGAACTCTGCGTCCTACTTTGTCAGGATCTTGAATAATAAGCTCATTGACAATCGTACCTGGGAAATATTTTCTTTGAACCTCATCCAGCAAATCCCATAATCCATTTTCAGATATTCCTGTGCATTGTGAGAGTGCTGCAATAATAGATGATAATACTATGCTGACTATAATAATTTGCTTTTTATCAGGTTTTTTATGACCAAAATTAAAGTTAATCATAGGGGAGGTCTGCAGCACTCCCCCGTATTTATTCAGTTTGTCAAACTTCTACCGTAATCAGTTTGTTGGCATACTCATAGGCATAAGATGTACGGGCACCATGAATACCCCAACCAATCCAACTGTACGCATAGTTCATGTAGCGAGAAATTGGTTTACCAGGAGTTTTCATCTTCTCCTCAATTCTTTGCCACTGAACCTCATTAGTTAGATAACGAAGTTGCGTCTCAAGTGATGATGGCGAACCACCATACTTCTTAGCAAAATCACCCAATCCATAATATCTATTGGCAGATGTCCATTGGATCAGTCCGTAGCCGCCTCCGCAACTACCATAACTGGTCCTACTACCACCTTCGCAAATATTAGGCACGAACATAGATTCCTGCTTAATATTGCCCAGGATAGTAGCAAGGGCGTTTCTGTCTTTAATTCCTTGGTCCTGGAAAAATTCTAGGGCAAGGTTTTCATATTCTGAACACCCTTTACAAATTAGCCTTTTCTCTTTTGGCTTTTCAGGTGCAACCTCTTTGGTCGCTGTCGTTTCAAACTCCTTAATAACTGAGAATGGTGCTGGAGGAGCACTCAGAGGAGGAAAGATCGGCATCGTTGCCACATTGGTTGTAACCGATGCCAGGAGAGGCAGGGCTACTGTAAAGAAGTTTTGCATTAATTTTAATAGAACTCTACATCCGTATAGAGAAAGGGGTACACCTCCTTTTCAAGAGGCAATCTCCACGGCTCTAATGTCACAGTCAAGGACTAATAACGAAGTTCATAACATAGCACATATTTATGAAGATGTCAAATCTGATAAATATCCTTGGTCATTTTCAATACCAAAAGAACAATGAAAAGATTACTTCTAATCTCTTCGTTATTCTTTATCACTCCTGTAAGTGCTGCTGAAATTACATCAAGAATTACTGATTCCGTTCAATTAGGTGTACAGGGCGCAGCGGTTCAATCAACAAGAATTGGGGCATCTTATAGTGTCTCAGGAACAAATATTCAATCTACTTCATTCGGTGGTGTAGGTGGTGCTGGTACATATGGAATTAACACGGCAGGTCAAGCATTTACTTTCTCAGAAAGTTTCAATGCTGCTGATACTCCCGTTCTTAACCAAACGGTTACTAACCAAGGAACAATTACATCACCAAATCTCTATGGAGATAGCGTAACTCAAGTTGGTGGCGAGAAAGGAACTCTTGCAGGTACTCTTTCCCCAACTGGCGTTCCAACTGTTACCGCTGGTGGTGCAGGTACTACTGCAACAGCACAACGTAGTATCGAATTGAGCGTATTTAAATGAGAAGAATCCTAGCAGGATTGTTTCTGCTAGGGTTTCATCATGCTGCCCTAGCGGAATCTGTTGTGCCTAATTTTACCAGAGGCACTATCACGGCAACGACCGAATCGACTACAAGAATTATCGAATCAATTCGTATAGTTGAATATACAACTGGCGAATCTTATACTGTAACTGGAACTAATATTAATATTCCTGGTGTTCCTCAACAGGGAGCAAATTATAGTATCATGACTCAAGGTGCTCCATTCCAGTTCAGCGAAACTTATCTCGGACCTGGAGTGGCAAAAGAAACATGGTTAGACAGAACAACAGAAACTCAATCTACAACAAACTCGGTATCTGTATTTACTCAATAGGCGTATTATTTTATGGAACATTATCCTACGCTCAACAAGCTCCTAGTAATACTAATATTGCTGGTCCCAGTGCTTCTGCTACAGGCAATGTTACTAACCAAGCTGTCCAAGTCCTACAAGGTCCATACGCAGTTAATACCTACGGAGCAGGGATTAGTTGTCAGGGCCCGACAATGAGTATTGCACCATTTGTTATGGCAACTGGAAATGGAAGCGATGATCCAGAAAATTTCCCATCATTTAGTGGAAATGCTGGTTTATCATTAGGTTTCAATTTTCCTCTCGATGGAAGTTTATCAGAGCTCTGTAAATCAAGAGCAAAAGTTGAGATTGTTAGACAACAAGCAGAAGCGGATAAAGCACGACTCGATTTTGAATTAGTTAGATTATTAAAATGTGGAGAGGCAATCAAAAACGGTGTTAGTTTTCACCCAGAAAGTCCTTATCATAAAGTATGTGCAGATGTTGTAGTTAGGTATCCTCAACCTATAAATACATCATTGTCTCCGACTAATCCAAATGGGCAAACCAAAGAACAAAAAAGGTAAGTCTGCTAACGCAAAGCAGAATTCTGGCAATGCTACTGCCAAGAAAGCAAAGAATGGTGGTAAGAAAAAATGATAGAACTGATTGCTTTTTTGATCGTTGGTTATGTCGAGATTAGTCCTGGGCAATGCCAACTTGATTATTTTAGATATAATGAAGTTCATTCGCTTGTAATACCGTGCCACGAGAATGGAACACTCCAAAAAGGGAGTGTTGGAATGCTCCAATCCATCAAATTCTAAAAGCAATCGATAATCATACCCGTCTCTTTATGGAGACGGGTGATTACTGGCACGAAGAACAAGCAAATATATTAAGAAAATATGTAAAAGATTTAAAAGTTTGGATTCATAAAGAAGAAGGATGGTGGAACGAATGAAGTACTATATTGCAGTTAGAGAAGTCTTTGGTGGAGATATCCTTTATTTTCAGGATAATATAAATGATTCTCCTAAGTGGACGACTAATGTAGCAGAAGCAAAAAGATTTAACAGTGTAAACGAAGCACTTACACTATCAGATAAGTCTGGTTTATATCAAATCATAGCAAGGAAAGTTGAAGAATGAAACATTTATCTTTAGCGTTATCAGTCATTAGTTTAAGTATTAGTGGTGCTCTCTGTGTAGGAGCATACATTACATACCAGAAAGCACAAAAGATTTTAAACAATCCAGAAGAATTTGTTGGTGCTGTTGTAGAGAAACAGGTCAGCAAAGCATTTGAGAAATTACCTATTCCAAAACTAAATACTGAGAAGTTTAAGTTATTCTGAAGAATGGCAGACAAAGATCCTTATATCTATAGAATAAGACAAATTCATAAGGTAGTAGATGGTGACACTATTGATGCTGATATCGACCTTGGTTTTGATATCTCCCTTACTAAGCGAATTCGTCTTGCTGGTGTCGATACCCCAGAGAGCAGAACAACTGATGCTACTGAAAAGAAACTTGGTCTTGAAGTTAAAGAATGGCTTAAAAAGAAATTAGAAGGTCAAACTGATGTTGTGGTAAAAACAGAACTCCCAGATTCTACCGAAAAATATGGAAGAATTCTGGGATATTTGTTTATTGGTGATAACGAAGTATCTGCTGTAAACAAAAAAAAATCCATCAATCAACAAATGATTGATGAAGGTTATGCTTGGGAGTATGATGGTGGAACTAAGAAAAAAGATTTTGCTCTACTTGAGTCAAAGAGACAAGCGAGCAGATAATTTTTTAGCAACTTTTTTAGCAGGGGCAAACAGAGGTTTAAATCTCTTTTGCCCTTCTTTTGTAAATTTATCTGATATTACGTCATCTATGATAATCTTATTCTCAATCTCATAAAGAGCATTAGTATCTACTTGGTCTCTGATATATTGCTCTACATTTTCAATTTGATCCACTAATCTAGTTCCTTCAGAAGAGTACTCAAAAATATCAATATGTCCTCCTTCTGATAGAACATAGTGAAGTACGGGTTTAACTTGTTTAATTTTAATTTTAAATTTATTCTTTGCCGCCTCTCTAATCATTGGTTCTGCAGCATTTTTTAATGCGTTGAAAACTGTAGTGGATGCTATTGTAGCAGCAGTTGTGACTACTGCGACAGCACCAGCCGTAGCAACAAGAGAAGGATCAGGTAGATTAATATCGGTTCCAAGGACTGTAAAAGTTGGTTGAGGTTTGTCCGCTGGTATTTCAGCAATGGGCGTTTGAGAAGGGGGGGTTTGAGTGACCTGAGGCAATTGAGGAGGGGGGGTAGTATCTGGAAGTCCTCTAGTTTTTTCTTCCTGTTCTTGTGCCTGCTTTTCTTTATCAGCACGGACAGACGCATCAAATTCTTCCTGTGTAGGTACATTAATCACAGGATATTTAATAGAAGTATCTGGCGCTTCAAAAATAGGAAGCGCCAGACCTTTTGTTACAGGAACTTCAAGCTTCGGGGCGGGCAGCCGCTCTACTGTAGTCTGGGGTATCCCCTGGATCACAGTTTGGGCAACCTGCGGACGCTGTAAGGTCTGCAGTTGGTTCTGCTGGAGGTTCTGGAGTGGGTTCAACGCTTGTGATTGCGGGTTCGGTACGAGGTTTATCTCCATCTTTATCGTCTCCTTTTTTCAGAGTATCAACTCCAAATGTTGCTGCAGCAGCAGTAAATACTGTAGCAATAAACGTAGGATCCATTTTTGCAAGTAATCCTGCATAAGATGCTGTGAGTAGAGCGGCACTCCAACTCAATACAGTAATTCTAACGATAGTGCTCATACATTTTTCCTTTTTTTGTGGTTCTGCCATAGTCCTTTAAGTGTGAAAGTTAACCTTTTTTCCAAGCTTCACCTTCAGCCTTTCTTCTACGAGCAAGTCCTGCTTCTACATTTGAACCAGGATTTCTGTAGAGATACAATGCATCGGGAACTAAGTCCCACTCTTTATTCTTCAAGCGTTTAGTAATAGTATTAAAGTTATCGCCACCGTAGAAACCAGCGCCGAGATTATAAGCAAAGCTGAGCAGAGCGCCTCTTTTTCCATCTGACATTTCACTCCAATGTGGGATTTTTCTTAAAGCAGGTAGAAACTCTTTCTTGCACTGTTCGATTAAAAGTTCATCTGCTTCTGCCTGAGACAGAGTATCACCAAGTTTGAATGCTGAACCATCTTTCTTACGAGTTGATCCCCAACCAATCGTGATTGGAAGTCCACCTGTAAGGGGGTCAGGATAAGCTTTTAAATGACAACCCTCAAACTCTTTGATTAATTTCAGACCCATCATAGGGAGGTCGTCACCGCCCGCTACGGGAGCAGAAGCTGCAGCAGCGGGAGCTGGTGCAGCACTAGTCTTTTTTCCTCTATAAATCTCCGCCCACTCTACGTTATCACCAAGATATTCAACGGGGAGATTGTCTTCTAACCACTGAACTGCTTTGACGTGGTTAGGATTTCTTTCATCATAGAATTGAAAGAAGTTATGTAAATCTACTCTTGCCATTGTTTGTTCTCCTATCAGTCGAAAATTCTACCCCAACCATCGTTGCCACCTGGGCACCAACGATGCTTAAGAACTGCTTTTGTATAAATGGTTTTTTTACCATTTGTCACAGGTCCAGTATAGTTATCGTTGAGTGAACCATAAGGATCGTTTACATAGTACCCTTTACCATCTGGTGTCTTACCGATTACAACACACATGTGCCCACCAGTAGGTGCAGATAAAGAACCCCTGTGAAGGATACCAATAACAACAGGTTTCCCAGCATCGAGACTTTTATCAATGTCAGCAAAAGAAAGATTGTAACTAAAGTGTGACTTAACTCCATAACCTGCAAGTACTTTTGTTTGTACCGCATGGTCCGTAGTGTCGCCAATCGCAAATACTTTCTTAACGTATTCATCGTCGCCTTTGATGCTTCCTGGCTTGAGGAAAGCAAGGCACATAGCGCACGATGAACTGTTACAAGTTCTGTGTGCATCTCTATAGTTGTCTACTTGGTTAAAGTACGGAACTGCGAGAACTTCTGGAGTTGGTGGTTTTGTTCTGAAAATACCAATCCAATCAGTCTCTGCATCGTCTAGGAATTTTTCTGGAAGTTTATCTTCCAACCACTGAACGGCAGCAACGTGATTTGCGTTCTTCTCATCATAAAATTTAAAAAAGTTATGAAGGTCTAGAGTCATAATTCTCTCCGAATAAACTGATGAAATACTCTGCGTCCACTACTACTAGTGGTTTCTTACCATTCTTTTTAATGACAACGAGAGGTTCATAGTCACCAGAGTTTGCAGTCGCCTGTTCATAGGCGTCCCATATATTTAGCTTCTCCACATTTTTGCACTCAATGCTATGAGGAAACTTTAACCTGGCAGCACGAGCCATAATAAGGTCTTCTCCACCAGCACCCATAGACCTACTCTCAATATCCTCTGGATGAATATCAAGCATTTCAACTAATTTATCTCTAACCCACTGCTGCAGACGACGACCCTTTGCTTTAGCAGATTGTACTTTCATAAAAAAACCTCCTTCACGGAGGTATTTATCTATTCAGTTGTACCAAGGGTCAGGGATACACCCATTCTTTTCATTTTTTGTTCTATCGCCCACAGCGCCCATGCTGCTGAGAGACTGTTGGGACCATTGTTCTCCAGCAGTCTCTCCCTCAACTCCATGAGTTTTTCGTAGTCCCTTCTTCTCACAGTTTAAAACCAGCGAAAGTATCTTTTTTAACATCCTGTTTAATACCACCGACAACATAACTTTCAACTTCCGTTTCTTGAGGAGCAACTTGAAGACCTTTAGAACTAATCCAATGCTCAGTCCAAGGCAGAGGATTATTTTTAGCAGGTATATCATAGACAGGTTTGAGACCAATTGCTTTCATACGACGATTGGCAATCCATTCCACATACTGTACAAGCAGTTTTGAGTTCAAACCAATCATAGAACCATTCTTGAACAGATAATCTGCCCAGATTTTTTCTTCGTTTACTGCTTTGTCAAACGTTTGATAAACCCATTCTTCTTCTTCAGCAGCGATTTTGAGCATGTCTGGATCATCCCCGTCACGCCACTTATTGATAATGTTTTGCGTAAGGACAAGATGCTGGTTTTCATCTCTGGCGATGAGAGAGATAATTTTAGCGGATCCCTCCATAAGTTTAAGTTCGCCAAAAGCGAACGAACATGCGAACGAAACATAGAACCTAATACCTTCTAAAATGTTAACATTCATCACTGCCCGATAGAGTTTTCTCTTGAGTTCATAAAGATCTCCTCTGGCAGCATCAACTCCTTCAAGAACATGTTGCCACTGATTGCCACTATCATAAGTATGTGCGTGATTAATAAAATCATTATATGCTTCAGTGACACTTTCTGCACGAGAAAGAATCATATCATCGTGCAAGATAGTATCAAATATTTCTGCAGGATCTGGATAGACATTCTTAATAATGTATGTATAAGAGCGACTATGAATCATCTCCATAAATCCCCAGACTTCCATACACGCTTCAAGTTCAGGTAGGGAACAATAAGGAATGAATGCCATACCAGGAGCACGACCCTGCACAGAATCAAGCATAATCTGATACTTTAAGTTTGAAGTAAAGATATGCTTTTGTTCTGGACGGAGTTGTGCATAATCTGCACGATCCTTTTGAAGGGAGACCTCTTCAGGTCTCCAGAAGTATCCTAACTGAGACTGTGTAAGTTTATCAAACACAGGATACTTATAAGAATCGTAGCGTTGCACCCCCAGCGGAGCACCAAAAAACATTGGTTGTTTCTTAGTATCTACAATACTCTTATTAAAAACTGTCATCCCCTGAATGGGGCGATCAGTACCTACCTTAAATTGTACAACTGTCACAAGATTCCTCCTCTGCGTTTAAAAGACTTTCTACTAGGTTCTGGATTGATTGTTTTTTGGGTTCTTCCTCCTTAATTTCGTCGGTCTTAATATCATAAGTGTTTTGATAATAACTTGTTTTCCAACCGTACTTGTAGGTTTTAAGGAAATCATTTGCCATCACACTTACGGGTACTTCATTGTCGGGATAGTTCTCTGGATTATAGGACCAGTTTCCACTGATCGCTTGGTCAAAGAACTTCTGCATAACAGCAACGATATTAATATAACCGTTGTTATCAGGCATATCCCAGAGAAGGGTATAGTTATGCTTAAGCGTTTGGTACTGCGGTACGATCTGCTTAAGGGGACCTTTTTTAGATTTTTTAATGGACAGATACCCTCTAGGCGGCTCAATTCCGTTTGTGGCATTTGACACAACGGAACTGCTCTCTGATGGCATTTGAGCAGACAAGGTGGAGTGCCGTAAACCGCTGTCCATAATATCTCGTCGTAATGCTTCCCAGTCATGGGTATATCCTGGATTAGAGATTTCGTCTACATCTTTTTTGTAAGTATCAATAGGGAGAATACCCTGTGCATACTTTGTGCGACCAAAATACTCGCAAGCACCTTTCTCTTTAGCAAGTTGATTAGATGCTTTCAGCAAATAATATTGAAAAGATTCAGTGAGTTCGTGAACAGCATCCCAAGCTTCTTGAGAACCATAAGAATAACCAAGTTTTGCAAGATAATGTGCGAGTCCAATGTAACCAACACCTAAAGACCTACGAGCTTTCGTAGACTTCTCGGCAGCAATAATAGGATAGTTTTGATAATCAATCAATTCATCCAACGAACGAACACTCAAATCACAAAGAGTTTCAAACTCTTCATCTGATTTAACCTTTCCCACATTAACTGCGGACAGAATACAAAGTGCAATCTCACCTTCGGGATCATCAATATGTCGAAGAGGTTTGGTGGGAAGAGTAATCTCTTGACAGAGGTTACTCATCCAAACTTTGTCCTGGAACGATGAATGACTATTGCAATGGTCAATATTCATTATGTAGATACGTCCAGTTTCAGCACGCTCCTTAAGAAGATTAAGAATGAGTTCTTGAGCACGGACAGTTTTTCTTGGAACAGAAGTATCTCGTTCGTAAACATTGTATAGCTCGTCAAATCCAGCAAGACCAAAAGCATCAGAAAGACCAGGAACATCGTGTGGACTGAAGAGTGAAATTTCTTGGTCGTTGATGAAACGTTCATAGAAAAGTTTACTAATTTGGATACTATAGTCTAACTTACGAACACGGTTATCTTCAGTTCCTTTGTTATTTTTTAATACAATAATATCTTCTATTTCTTTGTGCCAGATCGGAAAGTGAACCGTAGCTGATCCACCTCTAATGCCATTTTGAGTACAGCATCGGACAGTCGCTTCAAACTTCTTGAGGAATGGAATAACCCCAGTGTGAGCAACTTCTCCCCCTCTAATTTTGCTGTTGAGAGCACGGATTCTACCTGCGTTGATACCGATGCCCGCCCTTTGAGCAACATACCTACCAATAGCCATGTCGCTACTGAAGATGCTATCAAGGGTGTCATCAGAATCAACCAGCACACAACTAGCGAACTGTCTAAGTGGCGTCCTAACTCCTGCGAGGATGGGAGTCGGCACGTTGATTTTGTGCTTGCTGATTGCGTCATAGTATTTCCTTACATAGTCCAGACGTGTTTGTTTAGGATACTCTGCAAAAATAGTCGCTGCCACCAGCATATAAGCATACTGGGGGGTCTCATAAACAGAACCAACACTACGATCCTGAACGAGATATTTATCTACGACTTGACGAAGACCAGCATATGTAAACAAATAGTCACGATGATGATCAATGTAAGAATTTAATTTGTCCCATTCTTCATCGGTATATTTTGATGACAATTCTTTATCATATACACCTTTCATAACTCCATTAAACAAATGATCTCCTAACTGTGGAAATCCATTATTCCAGTCAGGACCAAACACTTGCTTATACAGACCAAACAACAGCAATCTTGCTGCTACAAATTGATAGTTAGGATTGTCCAGTGAAATAAGATCACTGGCAGAGCGAATAAGAATTTCTTGAATTTGATCAGTTGTAATGCCATCATAAAACTGAATTCCAGAATTCATTTCAACCTGTGATGCAGAAACTCCAGAGAGACCTCCACAAGCACAGTCAACCATCGAATGAATCTTATCGAGGTTGAGGGGTTCAATCGAACCATCACGCTTTACAACTTTGATTCCGTTACTCATACTTTCTTCCAGGCGGTGAATTTAACTTGTGCTTCTAGTCCTTGGTAGGTATTTGATTCTACCATACTTTGAACATCGTGTCCAGACATTACCATATCGTTAATGTCCTTTTCTTTTACTGTGCTAGGCCAGATAATTACATTTTTACCTTGACTGATAAGTTTGTCATACTTGTCCACGATTTGTCTGTTTCGTGGTTCATTGTCCAATACATAAACAACATCATTGAAGTTGAAATCATCAAGGGTAACATCAGATCCACACATTGCGATTGCGTTTGATATAAACAAGGAATCAAATGGTCCTTCTGTGACATATACTGTTTGCGATGGGTCTAAATTATTGAGTCCAAATACTTTAGGATATCCCTTATCCAGGATGGTAGTAATATAGCGTAACTTTGTATTCGGGTCCAGAGACCTACCCTGGTAACCGAAGACTTTGCCTTCCTGTGTGATGAGGGGGATGACAATACGGGACTCTCGCTGATTATTTTCCAGGCCAGACCAGACATTAAAATCCTCCGCGTAATAGAAGTTTGAGAAATATTTCTCTGGAATTTGACGGTTGGTGAGGTATGCTTTTGCTGGATGCTTATTATTTAGATTTGAAATTTTTTGAAGGTCAGAGAAAATACTTTTGTCAAAATTTGGTGACTTAATATTAAACTCTGGTTCTGGAGTATTAGTTGCTTTACCAGTCAACCCTTCCTTATAACGCTCCATAACATACTCATCGTGAAGAAGAGTATCATTATCTTTAAGAAAATTAGTAAGTGTCCTACCGACACCACAGTTGTGGCACTTGAAAAAATAATCATTACGCTTACGATAAAAATACCCCCGTGTTTTGTTTCGGTTCTTTACCGAATCGCCACAATAGGGGCACCTGAATGTGTATAAATCTTCTTTCTTTTTAGCAAATTTTACAAGTCTTGGAGAAATAAGATTGATGTACTTGCTGTCAATAAAACTCATCGTGTAGGGATTGCTTGACTACCTCCTAGTGTAGCACCGTTATTGCCCGTGGTCAAGAGGTTACCGAAGAATCCAGCAGAACTGATTACGACTGCGGCTGCTGTAGCGATACCAACAGTAATCCATCTAAAGGTTGCCAAATCATTTACACGATTTTCTACAGTTTCAATTCTTTCAATGACTGCTTTATGATCTTCTTTATTTTCCCGCTTTAAATCTTCCATCATTCTAAGTAATAATTCATCGGAACGAATTCCTTGTTCAATTTTTTCCTCGTGCTTAGCAAGAATGAGGGCAACCTTTTGATTACCCTCACCGATTTTATCTACTGCTCTCTCAAGTTTGTCAAGCATCTCTTTAGAGAGATCTTCATAGATTTGAAATTTTGCTTCCAGTACGTCTAGATCTTTTCCAAACCCGAAAGGCATTTTACCCTCACATAGCAGTTGTGTTGAACTGCATAATCTTGAGGAATGATTCTACATCCTTATTCATCAGGAAACGATACTGCTGCTGACGGTCATGATCTAATGCTTCAAATGTCGCAATCATACGCTTTGCCATATCTGAATTAACCTTCATACTACGACCATCTTGAAACTCAACAAATCCTTCCTTGTATTCAAAGGTTGCGTCCTGTGCAATTCTCATCAGAGTAGCGAGAACTTCACGACCTCTTTGAATAGTACCAATGGTCTCTTGAAGATTGTCTCCACTAACTTCAAAACTATTATTTTGCTTTTGAAGTTGAGTATTTTTTTGTGCTGCTTTCTTTCTAAAATCAGAGAGACGAGCCTTCATCAAAGTATCCATCTCTTTGGTTTTATTTTGCATTTTTTCTTTAGCATCTTGAGCTTTTTTCTGAAGCTCTTTTTGCTTATTCAATTTTTTCTGCTGAGTAATTTGCTTCTGTGCCCTTTCTGTTTCAGAAGGACCCATCTTCTTTTCATCAGCTTCAATAATGTTTAGTTCTTCTTTAGTCATTTTTTTCTTCGCTCGTTTATCTCGATTTAAAAGAATGGTGTTTACGAACTTACGTCCAGCTTTGGTTCTTCCGTCATAAGATTTTTTCTTTTTGGAAGAAGCAAATGGTTCTACAGCAGGAGGCATAGAAAGGTTGGCACCTGATCCTACAGAATTTGTAGGGGCATCTTCCCACATTTTACGACGAGCCTGTTGCAGAAGTTCTCTTAAGTTTTTCATATCCTATTTAGTTCTTCTAAACATTTAAGATCTGGATCAACATAGTTCAAATATCCTTCTGGAAATCTGTTCAGATAAAGTAAAAAAGATTTGAGAACTGGCCAACATCTACTTTCAATTTTATAAAACAGTAAAGGTACTGTAGCATCATTGAAAACATTGAAGAGGATGATCATATGATTTAAAATCAAATGGTGTTTGAGAACACCGTCTTTCAGATACTTTCTGATTAACTTTTTGACATACTTAAATCTTTTGAGATCCTCTTCAAACTCTTCTCGTGTTGTACATTGAGGATTATTATAGTGTCTAATAGCGAAGAAAACGTAGTTGTCTTCATTCAGTTCATCAAATCTCATTTAATTATTATGCAACTGCAATTGTCTTAGTTGTACCTCTACCACCAGCACCCTGAACATCTCCAGTAACGAATACTTTATCAGAAGCTGTTGCAGTTCCAAGGTCAACAATAGTACCAGAAATTGTTTGACCAGCGATAGACAGAGTTTGTGTTCCACTAGGAACAACAAAAGTAAATTCTGCTTGCTGAACACCCGTTTGTCCAGCAGCAGTTGCAGTAATAGATCCTGTTACTGAACCAGTAACTACAAGAGTTGCTCCAGATGTAACAGTAACTTCTTCGTTGTAATTAACTACAACAGTACCAGTTGCATTTTGAGCATAAGATGCTGCTTTAAAGTATACACCAGCAATTGTAGCATTACCCAGAAGGTCAGTAGCACCAGCGCCGCCAAGACCACCAATGCAAGCAACTACTTCTTCAAAACCGTTGGCGTGTTTAATTACCCATCCACGCTCATCAGCGAAGCAAGTATTAAGATTATTTGCAGGTTCATCATTTTCTCTCAGCCACTTTGGTCTGGATTCATCAGATGTGCTTTTTCCCCAGAGAGGCATGTTATTTCTCCTAATTAATCGTTTCTTTTTATATTTATAAAAAAGGGGGACACTGAGATCCCCCGCAATATCTAGTTTTAGATTATATTCAGGGGGTAAGATCTTTAGCTCCTTTCTTTTTCAGTTGTTCTTGTGCTTGCATAAGAACTAATGAAAGAATACCATTTGATTTTACCTTTGGATTTGCTCCCATTGCTTCTGAAAGTGCAAAAAGCACAGTTGCAATCAGAGCCTGATTGGCAATGCACCAAGCGATTACAGCGGACATAGTAACCTCTAATGTAGGATGTTTCTATTTATCTTTGTTCTTTTCTTTCCAAGCAGTAGCGTAAGCAATACCCTTTTCTTTCTTAGTTAATTCACCATCCTTAGAATAACCTTTTTTGATATGCTTAACCATACGCTCAAACTTTGCTCCTGGAGGTGCTGACTCTTTCTTCATAGACTTGCCACCAGTGCAACCACAGTGCTCATTTACTGGAGGACAAGCATCTTCACCGTGCTCTGGGCATTGTTCACCTTCACCAGTTTGATTGCACTTCTCCATCAGACTCATTTCTTCTCTCCAGTTAGAGAAACTTTCTTTTTTAGTTGCAATTGCTTTCGATACTGCAGCACGACGCTTCTTCAGATACTTATCAGACTTATCTGAATCACCATCGTTATCTACATCAGAGTCTTCTTTACCTACAGGATCAAGTGCTTCTTTCTTAGCGGTTCTTGCTGATTTTTTAAAAGCATCTTTTGCTGGATAATCTTCTTCGCCTGGTCTAGCTGGTCTCTCACCACGTTCACGCTTAGCGTGAATGTTAGCATATAAACCTTTCTTTTCCTCTTCTAAATCCTCATCTTCCTTGACGCAATTAGGAACTTCACGACCATTCTTGGTTTTTGTTCCTTTTGCTTTATAACCATCCCAGCAAGTAGATGCTCCGACATTAGCACGAGCTTGCTTCATACCTTCAAATAATTTTCCAGTTGCAATTTGATCAACTGCACTTTGCATCAATGAGGAGTTGTAATCATTAGTTACTTCCTGCTTGTTCTCAACTTCACCAAAACATTCTTGACCACCCATTCCAGCGGCAGATCGTTCAATTAAAGATTTAGAAAAACTATCGTTAAACATTTCCTTGCAAGGTACTTTCTTTTTATTTATCATAGTAGTATGTTTAGGAGTACTGAGATTACTGTACTTCTCTACCTTTTGACCTGGAGTAATACACTGCAGATACTCCCGAGTTTCATCTGTACCTAACTCGTGAACCTCACGAAGATCGGAAATCCAACTCCTGAATGTTTTTTCTTTTTCATCTAAACAAATAACATAGTTTGGACCACGACGAATAATGACACCTATTCTATCATTATTGTCTCTTACTTTCATTCCTTCTGGAAACACTTCGCCATTGTAATACCTCTCACGAATGTAAACTTTCGTGGTGTACTCTGAAAATTTATACATTAATATTATTGTTTAAGAGTATATTATATTTATTTAAAGCTTGCAGGTAACCTAGTTCTTATTTCGTCCATAAGTTTTTTGCAGTCACTATCATTTAATGCTGTGGGAATGCCAGTTCTAAATGTTTTAAAGTCAGCGGCAAACGCTGCTCGTCTCATTTTAGTTCCAGAGATTGCAAAAGTATCTCCATCGGCATCACGATCACCAGATGAGATCACATCTAAATCATTGAATACAAAGTCCTTACCATTATATTTTTTAATCCATTGCATAGCAGAGACTCTATCAGAACCCACGACAAAATATGCATTATCATATCCCAGTGACTGTAACTCTTGAAGGATGCTTACAGGATCTTTAGCGGTAGCACTGCTGAATATTTTACCACGATGTTCTGGGAGAGACTTGACCATATAAGATAACTTGACATCAGGAGGAAGGGGATTATTACCTTTGGTATCTACAGATTGACTGATGTAGATACGATAATCATTACTACCAGCAATCCTCTTTAGGTTCGCAAAGTTATCTGCGTGACCCGTTGTGCAGGGTTGGAATCTACCGAATGTGAAGTAGCAACTTTTGTATTGGATGAGACTCATTTCTTCCAGTTCTTTTCTATTGTGAAATTGTTTTTGCTGAACTCAATGCGGTTGACCAATTTTATCATATCGCCGTCCTGATGAAGCACATAACCTTCTGGAGTAGTAACTTTGTACCCACCATCAATCTCAACAAAAGTTCTGAACTGTTCTAAACTATCTAACTTTTGAATAATGAATAACTTTGCTTCCTGGATAGTTTTATAAAGAGCAACGAATGCTTTAAATTCTCTGGTATGTTCTTCCAAGTATTTAATACCTTTATAGAAGAAATCTCTTTTCTTTGTTTGTGCAGCAGCAGTTTTAACGGAATTAATTTCTTTATCCATCTTCGCCTTATAAAATTCAGCAAAGGATTTTAGAGTGGCATCAACATTGGTGATAGTTCTTGCTGCTTTAATCTCTGCATTGAAAAATGGTTTCAGATAAGAACCAACAAAGAACTTTGCATCACCAGTAGTACCAGAGTTTTCCACAAGGTAATCGTGAAACTCCGCAGAGATTTCACACATTCTGTTTATTTTTTGAATATATCTTTGAAATGTTTGTTCTTCTGCCTGCGAGAATGACACCTGCTGTACTTGCGTATCATTAGAGATAACGGCAACATCATCAACAGAATTAAATCTCGCAATATCAACACGAGGTCTTGCAGACATATCTGCGAGATCAGGACCACCAGTATAATGAGTATGAAACACCACTCCAATTTTAGCTCTATTGACTTTTTTACCAATAGGATGATCAGTCGGGATACCATAGGTAATCGTGTTAGGTCTGAATACTATGAGTTCTTCTCCATCTACTCTCTGCGTTTTCTTATCATCAGTAAATAGAAGGTCTCCTTGAATAACACCAGTGATGCCAAGTTGCGAAAAATAATTCAAACAATCTTTAAGTTTTTTATTTAATTCACCCTCATACATATTGTCGATATCACCTTCGGTGTAGCAAATCTTGGGATCCTTTTTATTGAATACGGATTTAGTACCAACAAAAAATAGACTTGTCATAGGGTCTACGCCACACACAACAGAAGGAGCGCCATCCCATTTTGTTTGTAGAAACCCACCACCAGATTTCTTACCAATCATATTCTTCAACTCGGTAAGAAAACTAACTACAGCAAAACATCCCTCTGATCCATAGTTCAGAACTTCATCTTCTAGATGTTCAAGGTGTTTTAGTTTAACTATGTTTGCCATTAATTTGAGAAAACTAAAGTATAATTAACAGTTCCTTGTGATGCAGATATAAGATCCGTAGCGGATTTGCCGCCAGTAATATGTATGTCAGCCTTTGTTATTTTTTTAACTGTAAAAAATATTTCCCCCTTTCTAAATTTAGGAAGATCTATGTAAGCTTGAAAAATTGTCCTACCAATCAAAGTATTTCTCATTATTTCTTTTGATTTTTCTTCGCTATTTAATTTATCTGCAATGTATCTAGAAAATAATGATGTCATTCCAGAACCACATTTTTTAAGTGATGATAGAACAGATGGTGAACTTGCTGTTGGAAATTCAGAAGAGTTTAAAGATGACTGAACTTTAATTGCTTTTCTAATTACTTGCCCGTAAACTGGATTAGTTAAACATCCTGCCTTTAATTGTTTATATAAATCATCTGGATTTATGGTTGGATTTTTATTTCTTTCTGTTGATGTAGAGGGTCCAATCGAAAATCCTAGAATTTTTTCTACACCATATCTATAAACATATCTCATAGATTTTCCACCAGTAATTTTACCACCATCAATTGCTTTGCAGATTAACATAAGATCTTTTAATGTTGGTGCATTAGTCAATCTATTAGGATCTGGAGTTATATGTGGCATTATATTAGACCATAAAGAAGGATCTGCACCTTTTTTACCTGCTTTAGATGAGATCAATCTTCTTTCTCTGCCACCATCGGAGTAAATAAACTGTAAATAAGAATCTACACCAGCAAATGATGGATCTGTTGGCACAGCAAAATATTCTAACTTACCAGTGCTTGGTGTTTTTAATAGTTGAGGGGAGGAAATTGTTGAAGTATTTCCTAGTAAAGCCTCATATCCTATAAGAAGTTCTCCGAGATAAACTGCTAATTGATTTTTTTCTTTATCTGATACACCAGCATTCCATATAAATTTAGAGTTGCCAGTTATAGTTCCAGCATCTGCATCAACATCATCATAGAAAAATTGAACTACTTGCTCAAGAATATAATCTGGAACCGATGGTTCATTTGTCAAACCTTCAATGATTGATGTCGCAAGTTGTTTTGCCGAAGTAAATTTTTTACAAGGGACATTCTCTTGTTCATTAAGTTTAGGAATTACTACATTTTCTCCCCTATTAATTAGCTTGGTTGATTCAATTTGAAAAGTTGCTTTTCCATCTTTTACTTTATCAATACAATTAATATGAATCCAACCTGTTCCTTGATTACCTGCATCCACAGATATAAGATTTTTAAAAGTTCCATTGTAATGATAGGTATCACTTTCAAAAACTTTAATGGGATGACCGTGCTCTAGTAAAACTTTATTGACAAGGTTTCCTGAATTATTCTGAACTTGTAAATAACTTTTACCTCTAGTATTTGAACTATTCGCTTTTACAAAAGTATCTACTTCTCTACCTTTAAAGTATTTTTCCCACTTCTTATCAGTTTGACTAGCCATAAAAAATCCCCCTTATAGGGGGTATTTATTAGATATCGTTTGCTACTCGGTTCTCGCTACGCTCGATACTAAAAGCACCATCAGGGTAGCGGGCACTCAGTTTCTCAAAGTTCATCTGAGCAATCTCCTCAAAGGAAACATCAAGTGCCAGACACGCTTGAGCAACATACCACATAATGTCACCAAGTTCACGCTTCATATGGAAGATATTATCTTCATTATAAGGTTTACCTTGGAATGCAATCTTCTTAATAATTTCAGTGAACTCACCACCCTCTGCAGTAATACCAGCAGCGGCAGTCAGCAGTCGTTGAATGTCAGCACCTTGTTCTTTAAGTTCAATCAGGCGATTGATGAACTCAGTATTGTCACGGGATGCTGGACTTGTCGTGCAAGCAACAAACTCAACATACTTATTAAAATCAATCGTCATAGTTAAAATTTAAAATCAGTGAACTTTGCCATAGATTTGCTTTGAGTTTTGGCAATTTCCTCAAAGTCATAGTCCTGCCCAGAATCAACGATGTCGGTTTGAGCAGTATCCTCTACATCATACAACCTCATCTTCGCTCTGTCAATACCCACCACGAACCTTTTATGCATTGTCGGATCGTTGTAACGATTCTTCAACTGCTTAACCATTATTTGATTAAGGTTTTCAAGTTCTTCTGTGCTAATAAGAGCGAACATAAAGTCCGCAGTAGCAGGAAGTCCAAAAGATTCAGAAGTATCTGTAAGGTCAATGTCAGTGCTACCATACCCACTACGAGTAGTTTGAGTGGCGGATACAATAGGAAGGTCAAACTCCACCGCAAGACCACGGAGTTCTTCAGCAATCGCTTTAACATAGGTATAAGAATTTACAAGTGTTCCCTTATATCGTGATGAAGAGCAGATGTTGAGATAATCAATAAAGATAATATCAGGTTTAAAACTCTTCTTCAAAGATAAATCATTCAAAAGTGCCTTGAAATGTCCTGCGTGTGCAGATGCAGTGGGGTACTCTTTAATGATAAGTTTACCAGTTGTTTTCTGTGCTAACCTTGTGACTTTAGATGTGAAAATCTGTTCTGGGATCTCCTCGATGTCCTTGATATTAACATTGAGTAGGTTAGCATCGATGCGTTCTGCAATCTTTTCCTCCGCCATCTCCAGAGTGATGTATAAAACATTGCGTCCCTGAAGAAGGGAGGCAGCAGCCATATGACACATAAACAAAGATTTGCCAACACCTGTTCCCGCAAGCGCAACATTAAGGGTTTTGTTTGGTATCCCTCCCTTCGTAATCTTATTAAATAGCGTAAGATCGAACGGTATCTTATTCTCGTTGCGATGATAATATTCGTAGCGACTTTCATAATCGTCTATGTAATCGTGACCGATGTGCTCGTCAAAGGAAACAGCAAGTGCTTCCTGAAGAATTGAGGGAATAGCATCTTCGGTACGATTCTTATCCTTTCCATCAGCAATCTTCACACTCTCAAGAAGTGCAAGATATACTGCCCTTTGCTTACACCATTTCTCAGTAGAGTCAAGCATCCACTGAGAATCTACATCAGTATTGTTGATGTCTTCTAATTTGACCTGAAGTTCCTTATAAGAATCCTCGTTCAAATCTTTACGATTATCAACTTCAATTCGTAGGACTTCTTGGGTGGGTGTTTGCCCATAAGAAACTACGAACTCATTGATAATATCAAACAGAACCTTGTCCGAATAATGCGTGAAGTACTCCCCCTTTATGTAGGGGATTACCTTACGCATATAGGACTCGCTGCTAACGAGGTTTTTTAGGATTGTACTTTCAATTGCTTCCATCAAGATCCGTAGCAGAACTCTTTTCGGGCACACTCATCGAGTGCTTGGAGAATGTCAGGAGTAAAGAATTTTTCAGGATCCTTATAGATAACCGAAGGATATACACTGCCAGAATCAGTTTTAATGCGGTTACCCACACGCTCAAAGACTCCGTGCTGTTCACCCAATTCCAGTAGTCCGTAGTACCGATCAAGACCTCGTTCATCAAAATACAACCTCGTTTCTACATCAGAGTTTTCTTTAGTAAAGCGGGACTTCTGTGCCTTCACTTTGATAATGTTACCAACCTGTTCAGTACCATCCTTCTCCTTCTTTTTAGAAAGGAACAGAATAGTTGAAGCAGAATACTTCAGACCAGTACCACCACCCATTTCTTTTGTAGGAACATAGGCACCCACAACTTCATAGGTATGATTAGTAACAATCAAAGGAATCCCTGCCTGACCCAGTTTCAGTGACAGAATCCTGAAGATGGATTTAATCACCTGAGCACGGGTCATATCACGGGTTTCCTTGCCATCAGAAGCATCTTGAACCTCTTTCGTGGTCGAGAGCATCCCTAAAGAGTCTAGCACAAAAAGTAGGGGAGGACGGTCCTCCTTCTTAAGTTTCATATACTCATCCACAACCTTGATAGATTGGGTGCGAAACTCCTGAACAGTAGACACAGGAACGAGACCCACACGCTTTACATCAATGTCACGAGACAACATCATATCCTTTGAGATTGCTGATTCAGTCTCAAAGTAGATAACCTGTGCTAACGGATCTGACTGTAGAAAGTTTTTGACGATTGAGAGTGCAAAGAAAGTCTTTCCAGTGCTGGACTCCCCTGCGAGTGCTGTGATTTTATTTGATGGGAAACCACCAAAAATACTACCGCTGATAAGAGCGTTGAGTATGTAAGAACCAGTATCCACAAAAGAGGTACAATCTCCTGCGGCGATGCCATCGTCAACCACTGACGCAAATTCATTGTCCAACTCCTTGATAATCGTATTTAAAAAACTCATAATACCTCACGAAAAGAAACTGCTTAAAGAGCCTGTACGCTCATGCTTCCAACCAATGCATTCTAGCACAGATTTGAGAGGTTCCAAGAATGACTTCTCAAACTGTAGTGCGTGATCAATGTACTTCTCCAGACCGAAATCGGGAGGAAGTGTATTGAAGAATGAAATAACATTTTCCCCGATTGGATTGGGGGTCTTCAAATAGATGAATTTGATTTTTTCTCCTTCTTGGATAAGAGGAAATCTATTAGTAATCTTATGCTTTCGGACGTAGTGATTATACAATAATGCACCTCTGACCTGAACAGGTGTACTCTTCTTATAAATCTGGGAATAACTCCTGTACTTCTCAAGTCCATTACAACCTCTTGGGAATGCAATATCTAGGTAACTTTGTTTCTTGGTATCTGATTTAATCTGATCAATGAAATCAATCATACTGTCATTAGTACCCTCAATCATAATCTTGTATGCTTTCTCAAGTTTATCCCTGAAATAAGCAGGGGTTGAAGACCGTTGGGTTTCAAGACCCATAATCTTCATTTTAGGTTGTTTGTAACGAACTCCCTCACTGTCCCATACATTTAGAATGTATCGTTTCTTGGCAGTCCAGATGCCACGATTCGCAATATTCTCACGCTTCATTGACATCTTTTGCTGGAAAGCATTTACATACTCAGCCAGTTCTTGGTAGCAACCTTCAATATAAGGCTCAAGTTCCACTTGACAGATCTTGTCAAGGAACCCCACAACTTTCTCATCAGACGGCGTTCCTCCTTTGAATACAGATTTAACCAGATCGCCCAGATTAAGATAAATTGAATCAGTATCGACAGCAATAACATAGTCTTTGTCCTCCGTTTTAAGTACCTTATTCAGGTACTCATTCATTTTGTTTTCAATCCATCGGATTGAGAGTTGTCCTGAGAGAGTAATAGCTTCAGCATTTTCCAAGCGGAAATACCTGAAGTATTCATTACCAATAGCACCGTAGGCAGAGTTGAGTTGAATCTTTCGTGCCATCTGGATATTGTTGAACTTGGCAATGTCCTTAATGAGTTGAGGGTTTTTAGTATTTTCATATTCCTGTTTAGCAGCGAGCATCTTCTTCTTATAAATGGTACGCTCGTTATAAATCTTCTCCATCAGTTTAGGCAGGAAACCCTGCTTCTCTGTGGTGAAGTATGTACCATTAGGGCAGATGGTCTGACCGCAAAGGTCAGAGAGATCCAGTTCTTTATTCAGAAGTTTATCTACATTCACCGAATCGTGACGATGCTCCAGAAGAGTTTCTGGACTGATGTTGTACTGCATAATCAGGTGAGGATACAGTGAGTTAAGGTCAAAGTTCACAACCCAATCGTAGATACCAGGAACAGGTTCCTTCACATAGGCACCAGCATACTGCTGATCTTTTGTACTTTCAGTCTTGAATGGGATGACAATGTTCTCCCGTGAGAGTGCATCATAGATGATACTGTCCCACATACGAACTTGATAGAATACATCCTCAAAGTTTACTTTGGCATCGTATGCCATCGTCACAGCGAGTTCAATCAGTTTCATCTTATCTTCCAGCATATCCACAAGTTCTACGTCGTGGATGTTGTACTCGATAAACTTCTGCCAGTTGTTGCGGTAGAAATCTTGGAAATTTTCAAACTCACTGTGGTCAAGTTTTTGTTGACCCAGTTCCACATAGGCAATGTGGTCTAACCGATAACTCTCCTGATTAGTGTATGTAAACTTCTGATAGAGGTCGTAGTAGTCTAATGTGGCGACTCCGTAAATGTCATAGTAAAGTTTCTTCTGACCCTTTACATAGAGTTCACGTTCTTTCACCATATTCCAGCACGACAGCGAACGCATATGCTTTGTGGAAAGCACACGATCCATACGACGGCAGATGAATGGCATATCGAAGAACTTGACGTTCCATCCAGTCACAATGTCAGGAGTTTTCTGAACCCAATATTCCAAGAACTTTCCTAGAAGTTCTCGTTCATTCTTACAGTAAACATAATGCACATCGGAGCGAGTGTTATTAAACTCACCACAACCCCAAGTAATAATTTGTTTACTACCAAAATCCTTGACTGTGATGCAGAGGATTTCTTCAGATGCTTCTTCTACGCTAGGGAAACCATTCTCTGATGTCGTCTCAATGTCAAGTGACATGATGTTAAGTTGAGTGAAATCATAATCAACATCACCAGGATACTTGTCAAGGATGTATTGATACAGATACTTGGTGTTACCGTAGATAGTAAAGTTATCTACGGTCTCGTATGTCTGCACAAACTCCTTTGCTTCCTTGATGCTACCAAACTGCACAGGTTCCACATAAGAACCTTCAAGTGTTTTATGCTTGGTTTTCTTTTTAGACGGAACAAACAGGGTAGGAGAAAACCCTTCCCTGTGCTCTACTCGTTCACCACCACTGAAACCACGATACAAAACCGTATCATTGACAATGGCAACATTAGTATAGAAATTCATCAACCAACAACATCACGGTAAAATTTTAGCAGGTCGTCACGGGGTTCTACAATAGTCAAAATATCAGAAGACCTAATAGGAATCTGTTTTTGATAAGAATAATCAATAAAATTATCCAGTGTCAGGAATACTCTTGATGCTTCTCTACCGATAGTTTCTACTCCAAACGCTAAAGAATTGGGTGGAATTTCATCTTCTTCTTTATAAAGATAATTGCGTACAATCTCCTTAGGATTAACTAGAACGCAATCTGCATCTTCACCTTCCCTTTCTTCAATCTCCGAAATCAGTGATTGATGCGTCTTCAATAGAATCACTTTGACTGTCATTTTGCTCTCCAAATCGTTCATTAAATTTATCTACAATACTTTGAATAGGTTGTGTAACTGTAACTACCCAATCATAGGGTACAAAAAATTGCCGTGATGCGGACAAAGGAATCCAAGGGTCAAACACCAAAGTCTCATCATTATAAGAAATATGATGAGGATTGATGAATACTAGACTCATCTGTTTCTCTGTTTCCTTTTCTACAATCTCACGAACATCTGCAACGAGTTCTTCGCCTGATTTAAGCAGGACAAGTTGAACGGTCATAAACCTCCCACGAATTATACCTCATTATAACACGAGGTCAGTTCAATGACAAGCTGGCAACCTTGAGATTTCTTAAATGATTTGAAAGTTTATCGAGATATCCTCTGTTACGAAGTTCTTTAAATACAAGGTTTTCCACAGCAAACTCACCACCTCTCTGAATAGATGATGCTCTCATATCACGAATCTTCTCTTTTAGTTTTTCAAAAGCATCACGGTCATCTGCTTTATTATCAATCAGAAAATCAATCTTCTCCATATACTGCTGTACCTTTCTTGAGATACAAGGGTCTGATAAATTTACTTCTTGATAAACTGGACGACGAATCCAGAAACTATTTGTCAGTGAGAATACCCCCTGCCCTGATGGGATAGGGTCTCTTCTGTCCTGAGCGTAGAGTTCAACATCGTGTCCATAAATTTTAATGTCGTGTGTAAGGGACCAAAGTTGCTTCTTGTCTCTAAGGTAATCATCAATAATATCAGGACAGTCAGCAATATCTTCTTTGGAGACGAGAAGATGTAAATCAAGGTCAGAATACTTAGTATAGTTGTAATTGGCATTTCCACCGACAAGAATTACATCAATAATAGCATAGTTTGGGATGTTAGCAAACTGTGCCCATTCTTCTGCAATACGCAACAATGCTTCCCTAACCTCTGGTTTGATTGCTTCCCCTACCCAGAACTTAGGATTTAAATTATTATGATAGCGGAGGGTTAATTTAAGGTCTCTATAACTTTTCATCAGTCTCCATTGCCTCCACGGGACGAACTGGACTTAAATGCACACACCTTTTGCCCAGTTGATTTATATGTTGTAGTTCTACCATAGCACTTTGCTTTTGGTTTTGGGGCATTAGTACCAAAGTCCCCTTTCATTTCACTAATATATTGCTTAAAGGTCTTCATCCTTTTTATTTTTATTTATAAAAAAATGGAGTCACCCCTGTGATTTGGCAGGGGGACTCCAGCGCCGACGATATTCAGTTCTATTTATTTAAGTTCGTATGTTTTTTTCTTCTGGTGGTCTGGGATGACTCTCTTGAGTTTGATGACCAGCATACCATTGTCAAACTGTACGTCAGTTACTTCAACATCATCCGATAATGTTCTGCTCCAGGTAAACGCCCTCTTTGCAATACCTCTGTGCAGATATTCATCTTCTTCATTCTCTGCTTTTTTACATTCAACGAACAGTTTATTCCATTCTGTAGAAACTGTAATATCATCTTTAGTATATCCAGCAAGTGCAAGTTCTAATCTAAAATCAACACTGGATTCCTTGACAAGATTATGTGGTGGATAGTTTGCAACATCCTCGTGGACTGTAGCAAATCTACGAATCCATTCATCCATACCAATTCCAAATCTTGATGCATCATTTAAAAGTGCGTTAATATCAGCAATTTGATACTTAACCATTGTAGTGACCTCCTTGAGCGTCTGTAGTGTGATGTCCCCGTAGGCGACACTATTATTTAACCACAAAGCATTAAAAAAGGGGGTGTTGCCCCCCGTACATCATTCTTCGGATGCCACTACTTTTTTCTTACCGATGTTGTACTTTGCTTCCAAAGTCCACTCATCTTTTTCTTTATAGGCAATAACCTTGATTTGATTCAGAGGAGATACATCCTCAATCATTTCAGGTTTTGTTACGTTAATCAGTTCCCAATCAACCAGAAGTTGAGTGATACGATTACGACGCTGAACATCATTCAGCGTAAGGTTAGCACGCTTGCCATCGAGAGCAAACAGTTCTTTAAAGTGTACGATATAGTACCGTCCCTGCTTATGCAGGATATGGCAGCTCTGATACAGTTTCTTTTCTTTCCTCGATGCAACCCCAATACGAGTCAGAGTCTCACGAACTTTCAGAAAATCATCAGGCTCACTTAAAGTAACCTCCACCATTTGGTCAGGTGACCAGGATACTTCAATATCAGTCGATGTAGTCATTGTTTTCCACCTCTATGCAGTTTCAGTTTAATAGAATTTAGTTGATCGTCAGAAAGAATACTCAAAGCAGCCCTTGCTTTCTCATTACTATAACCATAATAAGATTTGACTACTTCCAAATCATTTAATTTTTCTTTCTTCAACCAAGGAGAGAATCTTCTCTTCGGTCTGACAATATTTAGCAAAAACTGATATTGTAGTTCTGGAGACAACTGATGATTAATATTCATCTCGTTTGCCATCATAACTGTATCAATGAAACCAGAGAGGCAGCGATTAACAATGTATGGAGGATACTCTTTCTTATTCTCCTCCGTCATAATATTCTGTTTTTCGTGGTTGATAGAATTCAACCAATGCTTCAGTTCGGTCTTCACGCTTTAATCGTTCGCACAGGACCCATCACACCTTTACCTGACGATGTGAATTGATAAATCTGAACCGTGCCATCAAATTGAGTAATGACGATGTTATCGCCCTGAATGACTGCAGAGGAAACATTAGTACCAAAGGTGGCAACGGGACCAGAGAGTGTGCGAAGTTGAGCAACACCGTTTTTAGCAACAACAAAGTAAGAGGAGTTAGACATAATTAGTAATCAAAAGTTCAGCACGGTCTTTTTGTTCGTTCATATAATCACCTGTAGACCTCATAGTATAAGTCAGGTCCCAGGTTGCTTGATGATATCCTTGATACCATTCGACAAGTGTAGGATTACTATTGTAAGTAATCATCCAGTTGTCTTTAACATTACCTTGAGTCATATAAGAATGAAACTCTTGGTGGTTGAACCCTTTATGTAAGGAACCTTTATTGCCATAAAGATTATCCTTAATATCATAAGGAGGATCAAGAAACCAGAATGTACCTACGGGAGCAGGTGTTTGCATCAGTTCCCAATAAGGAAGGTTAGTGATCTTCCAGTTCTGAATCAGTTCAGAGTACTTGGGAAGTTTCTCAATACCATTCATTGAGAAGTTACTAACACTTGCCTGTGCTGAGAAAGAAGATGATTCTGTCAGACCAGAAAAACTACACTTATTGATGATGTAGAAAGCAACGGCACGATAGAAATCTTCTGCTTCTGGATGATTAAGTTGAATCTTCATTTCATTGAAGAGTTGCCTGGCAAGTTCTGGAGTACCATAATCTTCTTTATATCCTTTGATGCACTCATAAAGTTCCTGTGCTTCATCACGCAGGATGCACCAAAAGGTATACAGAGGATTGTAAAGATCATTTACCCATACAGGTGTGTCTGGATTCTCCTTTGTAAATGCGATGGCAACGCTGCCACCACCTAGGAATGGTTCACGGTACTCTGTAATATCCTTAGGAAATTTAGGGAGTAGATATTTAATTGCTCTGGACTTTCCGCCTGGATATCTCAAGGGTGTTTTCAGGGATTTCATAATCAATAGGGTGATACTTCAGGAATTCACGGAAGGTCATTTTCATTTCCTTCTGAGTCATACCGCAGTGGGCGGCGGCGGTAGGTAGGTTCATTGTAGCACGGAACAGTGCCCAGTTTGCCTCTGCCACATTTTCGGGTGTGGTTTTAACTTCAGTCATTAACCAACTCCAGATCTTCAATACAATCAACAGTTACTTTATGTTCAGCGATACGATACCAATGTCTATCAACTCCAAGAGTATCGGGATAAAAACCAAGATATTCTAGATCATCACTAGAATTTTCTCGCAACCACGCTTGCAAGCGATGATGCATCAATTCTTCTTTACTAATCATTTGAACTCACACTCCATCATAATTTCAGTCAAACAAGCAAGGAGATTGATCTCCTGATCAGCAGCAAATGCTGCTTGGTATTGATACTTAGCAATCACAAGGACCGCTGCAGGGATTGTGCTAGGAACAAGGGCATCATACATTGCCTCATAAATCCTATGAATAACCATATTGAAGTCATTGTCTAGGTTAGCAACAACCCATTTACGAACAGTATTGAACTCTTTATTCTTGAGTGAGGTAATAAGTTCTTTGAGATTGATATCAGTAATCTCAGCGAGAATACCTGTATCAATAGAACCAGTATTACCATACTTCTGAAGTTGATTTAGCACTCTCCGAAAATCGGGAAAGTGTCGTTGGACTACTTCTGCGACAACTTTCGGATCATATTGAACACCTTCTTCCTCAAGAATAGACCTGATACGCTTGAAGAATTGTCCTGCAATTTCTGCTCGTTCCTTTCCTTTAAAAGAGAAATCAACGACTGAACATCGAGATTGGATCGGGTCAATGATTTTGTTTTTGTAATTACAGGTGAAGATGAATCGGCAGTTGCTATGATACGCCTCAATACTACTCCGCAGGAGGAGTTGTACGTCGTTCCCTGTGTTATCTGCCTCATCAATAATGATGACCTTGTGCTTGCTTCCTTGAAGTGATACGGTCGTCGCAAAAGTTTTTGCTTGGTTCCGTACCGTGTCCAGAAATCGTCCTTCGTCAGATCCATTGATTACAATATAAGATAGTCCTAGTTCGTTACAAAGTGCCTTAGCGGCAGTTGTTTTGCCTACACCAGGAGGACCAGTGAGGAGAAGATTATTCAACTCACCAGCACTTACCTGCTGCAAAAGATCCCGTTTAATACTCTCGGGAAGAATACACTCTTCAACTGTTTGTGGACGATATTTCTCAACCCACAAATAAGTTTCTTTCATTATGTAATAAGAAGTAAAGGTCAGTTAGAATCGGGTTCCAGAGCAATCCAGTAAGTAACTGGAATACTTTGATGAGTAAAACGACTAATGAGACGCTTTGACATCACCACATCATAGTCTCCTTTGAGGAGTTTGATGTTCTCCACCTTCAAGTTTAGCACAAACTCGTCAGCAGTTTTGCCAACATTGATGGAGAAGGTGTTGGAGGTATCGTTCTCCTTATCACGAGCAACGATATTAATCTCATCACCATCACCAATCACGGAGAAATCAGGCAGTTGATATACTGCTGCTGCTCGCTGCAGACTGTTAAGGTCAGATTCAGTCAGAACAAAACTAACATCCTCATCGGGCAGTTTGATTTCTTTATCAGGTGCTTGCTTAATCAGACTCTGATCAGCAAAGAAGTATTTGATAGAAGAGCGATTGCTCTTAATACGAACATAATGCTCATCACCAAACTCAATATCAGCACCCTTCATCAGGGACATTCCACCAAGGAATTCGTTGAGGTCGTAGATAGAAAAGTTTTGAGGAAACTTCTCCTCTACTTTTGCTACAGCAAAGATATTCTCTGCCACAGAAATAGTACGAAGAATGTTTCCTTCTTTCACTGAAATAGACTGGTTGATACCAGAGAAGTTTTTCAGAATGTTGAAGGTGTTTTCAGATAGTTTCATAATCAGGATTTAAATTCAGCGAGACCGTTATTAGTACGAGAGTAGTGGCGATCAAAGTGAAGCAGCAGCATAGCATAGTGAATCACTTTGAGGAGGTCTCGTTTGTTGTGACCATCCTTATCACCATAGCGAGAACCATATTTCAGGATGTTTGCTTGACAGAAATCTTGTGCAAGACCTTTTGCTGCCATCAGGTCAATCGTTTGAATATCAGAGTATTCATTCTCGTGACCACAGTAATGACTACCATAAGTGCTCACTACATAGTCTTCAATGTCCTTGAGGATATTCTCCTCGTTATACTTCCACTGCATTAGTCACTTCCTCCATTTTACTAAAGTTTTTTACTTTGTTGAACTTGAGAACCCGATCAAACTTCTCCACCATATGCTCCCTATGGGAAATGATGAAGAGGTTTACGTCGTTGGTAAAGTTCCTCAAGATAAATGATAACTCATCAGTGCCCGTGCTGTCAAGGGAGCTGTCGAAAATTTCGTCCAGAATCAGCAGATTGGTGTCCACGCTGTTCTTAAGTTTTGCAACAGAACGCCAGGTCAGCATCAGAGCGATGTCAATACGGGACTTTTCCCCCTCCGAAAACGATGAGTAACTGAACTCATCCCGATAACGGGACTTAATGCTTTCTTCAAAACTCTCACTCAATGTAAAGTTCACGAAGAAATCCATTTGCTGAAGATACTGGTTAATGAGTTTATTCATCACTGGCAGGTATCGTTTGATAATCCTAGTTTTAATACCAGTGTCCTTCAGCAGGTTAGCAGCAACGCTGTAGTAATCTTTATTCTCTTTGTGTGCGGCAAGAATGCCTTCATAGTTCTTCAGTTGTTCTTCAAGTTTTTTCAGGACTTGATACTCTTCACCAGAGTTATCTTTCTGTTGATTGAGTTCTTCAATCTCTTTTTCAAGTTCATTGATTTGACTCTGAAGATGATTGATAAGATTATTGTTCTTATCAATCTGGGAATGCTTACTGGTGATGTCTAAACTAATTGACCTGAAAGTGGTGAGTTGTTCCTGCACCTTTTCCATTTCTTGTTCCAGTTTCTCCCACGCAATCTCTGTTTCTTTGATTGCGTCCTCATTCTTACCAATCTTGTCTAACTTAAAGCGTTCATCAATGCCTTGTTTGCAAGTCGGGCAATTGTCATTGTCTTTATAAAACTTATTTTCCTTGACTAAATTCGCAACTTTATTTTTAAATTTAAACTTAAATTCTTTTAAATTATCAAACTTGGTTGCAATTTTGTCCTGACCACTTAGTTGAGATTGCTTTTCAGATATATAAGAGTTCAAATCTGTGTTCTCCTCAAGAAGAAAGTATGATTTTTTCTTGAACTCTTCAATCTTATTGCATTTGTCTT